>FSZM01000045.1_pt1 | contig 104505 bp, 98 predicted proteins | sample 1638831 | NCBI WGS metagenome assembly FSZM01 (sample SAMEA3914813, study PRJEB12502) | metagenome | biome: forest; material: soil | place: Canada | collected 2011-07-07 | depth 0.3 m
CTGCGCCGGCGAAATGCCGTAGCGCGTCAGCGCGCCGCGCATCTTCTCGAAGAAGTCGCCGCGGTCCAGGTATTGCGGCGACAGGTTCAGCGACAGGCGGATCGCCTCGCCGCCGGCCGCGTTCCACTGCAGCAGGTCGCGGCACAGCGCGCCCAGCATCCAGTCGGAGATCGGCAGCATCAGGCCATTCTCTTCGGCAAACGGCAGGAACTCGCCGGCCGACAGCAAGCCGCGGGTCGGATGATTCCAGCGCATCAGGCCTTCGGCGCCGATGATGCGGCCGGTGGCCACGTCCACTTGCGGCTGGTAGTACATTTCCAGTTCGTTCTGCTCCAGCGCCTTGCGCAGGCTCTGCTCCAGCGCGATCTTCTGGTGCGACACGTCCAGCATCGAGTTGTGATAGAAGCTGTGGCCATTCTTGCCCAGCGCCTTCACCTGGTACATGGCGATGTCGGCGTGGCGCAGCAGTTCGTCGATGGTCTCGCCGTCGCCCGGGTAAATCGCGATGCCGATCGAGGCCGAGATGTGCACCTCATGGCCATCCAGGTCGAACGGCTTGTGCAAGCTTTCCAGGAATTTGTCGGCGATGGACTTGGCATCGGCGCGGTCGCGCAGCTCCGGCAGCACGATGGTGAATTCGTCGCCGCCCTGACGCGCCAGCGTATCGCCGCGGCGCAGGCATTCCTTCAGCCGCAGCGCCACCTGCTGCAGCAGCTCGTCGCCCTTGACGTGGCCCAGCGTATCGTTGACCAGCTTGAAGCGGTCCAGGTCGACGAACATCACCGCCAGCTCAGTGAGCTTGCGCTTGGCCTGGATCACGGCCAGGCCCAGGCGGTCCTTGAACAGCATGCGGTTCGGCAGGTCGGTCAGGATGTCGTGGTAGGCCTGGTAGGAGATCACTTCCTCGGCACGCTTGCGGTCGGTGATGTCGCGCGCCACGCCGTAGGTGCCGAAGAATTCGTGCTTCTTCACCTCGTGGTCCGGGATGTGCATGCCGATCGCGTTCAGCGAGATCGTCATCAAGGTGTTGTTGAAGGTGCGTTCGACGCCGCTGCCACCGGTGTTGCACTTCAGGCGCAGCTCGACGTTGCGCGACGCGCGCTCGTCGACGCGGCGCTCGTTGAACACGTAGCGGGCGCGTTCCTGGTCTTCGTCGTGTACCAGGATCGAGTAGTGCTTGCCGATCAGTTCGTCGCGGGTAAAGCCCAGCAGTTGCTGCGCGCGGTCGTTCACGAAGGTGAACTTGCCTTCGTGGTTCAGCGTGTAGATGATGTCCGGCGAGCTGTCCACCAGGTAGCGGTACATCTTCTCCGAGTTTTCCAGCTTGGAGGCGATGCGCTCATTGTCGATCGCCAGCTTGCGCTTCTGCAGCGCGTTTTCCACGGTCTTGAGCAGCTCTTCGCGGCTGTACGGCTTGCGCAGGTAATCGTAGGCGCCGCGTTTCAACGCGCCGATCGCCGCTTCGATGCCGACGTCGCCGCTCATCACGATCACGTCGCCGTCGATGCCCTTGGCGTTGATGAAGTCCATGATCTCGTGGCCGCTCATGTCGGGCAGGCGCAGGTCCAGCAGGATCAGGTCGAATTTCAGTTTGCTCAGCTGGGCCAGCGCTTCGCTGCCGCAGGTGGCGGTGACCAGGTGATAGTCGCGGTCGCGCAGCAGTTCGTACAGCGACGACAGCAAACGCGGCTCGTCGTCAACGAGCAGCAGGCGCGGACAGTTGTCGGCGGCGAGCGGCACTGCAGCATGCGGGTCCGCGCTTGGGTCGATGGCAGCGCTGGAGCTGACAGGGGTCAAGTTCATCATGGCCTTAAACTGAATCCATCACCCGCGTTTGCACGCCGGCGACTTGGCTGGTGCTGCCACGGGCGGGCAACAGAATTTCGAAAGTGGTACCCGTTTTACCGGAGCGGCAGGTGATCAAGCCCTGCATCTTCTTCACCAGGCTATGCACGATCGACAGCCCCAGGCCGTGGTGCTTGCCTTCCTTGGTGCTGCGCACGGCGGAGAACAGGTTGGCCAGCACCTCGGCCGACAGGCCTGGGCCGGTGTCGCTGATGACCAGCTCCAGATAAAGCTTGCGTTCGCGGTTGACGTGGCCGCGGTTGGAAATCTCGATCTTGCCGCCGTCGGGCAGCGCCTCGACCGCGTTCTTGATCAGGTTGACCAGGATCTGCTTCAGGATGTCGGCATCGCCGTCAATTTCGGCCGGCTCTTCCTGCATGCGCACCACGATCTGCACCGAAGCGGGCACAAAGTCGGTAGCGCGGAACAGGCGCAACACGTCGTCCACCACGCGCGCGACGTCGGTGGCGCGGGTGGTGTCGCTCGGCTGCAGGTCGGCCAGGCCGTTGATCAACTGGCCGACGCGGTCGATTTCCTCGTTCAGGATCGACATCTCGCCCACCACAGGCTCGCGCTTGGCCAGCTTGCCGTCCAGCACCGACAGATAGTTCTTGATGATGGACAGCGGGTTGTTCACCTCGTGCACCACGCGGCGCGACGCTTCGCGGTATTCCTCGGCCACGTGGGCGATCTGGCGCTTGGCGTGGCCACGTTCGCTCAGCGAAGTCTCCAGCGCGGACGCGGCCTGGGTGCCGAACGATTGCAGGAAGCGCTCGCGCTTCTGGTAGCTCGGCATCTGCCAGTTGGCGGCGCCGCCGATCAGCACCCCCAGGCAGCGCTGGTTGGCCACCAGCGGCACGCACACCAGACTTTCGGTGCCGAGGATGCGGAACAGTTGTTCTTCCGCCACGCTGAGCATGGGCGTATCGCTGCTGACGTAGGCCAGCTTGCGCTCCAGCGCCGAATCGGCGATCACGCCGCCGGCCGTCAAGGGAATCTGGAATTCGGCCAGCCGCTGCTGCTGCTCGCCGGCTGCGCTGCCCACCAGCGCGTGGCCGGTCGGATTTTCCATCAGCACCACGGTGGTGTCGAAATCGAACAGGATGCGCGCCGAGCGCGTCATCGATTCCAGCAAGCTCATTTCGCCCTGCTGGCGCGCGAAGGTCTGGCCCATCTCGGACACCAGCACCATATTGCGTACTTCCTCGCTCAAGCGCGCCTGCACCGCATCGGTGGCCGGCGGCGCGTAGGCGGGCGGCGTGGCGATGTCGTCGGCGCCGGCCAGGTCGATGCCCAGATAGGCGGCCGACTTTTCCACCTGGCGCGCGGCGCTGGCAACGATCTGCTCGAGCAGCGTGCCGTCGAGCCCGCACAGGCGGCTGGCGTCGGCGATGGCCGGACCGAGATCGTCGTCGTCGCGGTGGCTGCACAGCAGGTGCGCCAGGCGCACGATGCGGATCAGCGGGTGGGCCGACTCCAGTCGCGCCAGCGGTTCGTGGTGGTACAGCACCGAATCGGCCAGGAAGGAATCGAGGTGCCAGCGCTCGACCAGCCAGGCGCCCGCTTCGGAGTGGGTGATTTGCAGCGTGCGCTGTTCGACCGCGCACAGGTCCTCGTCGTCGCGCGCCATGAAGTTGAAGGCGTATTCCTTGGGCGCGGTGGCCAGCAGCGCCAGGCGGCCGACGTTGTGCAGCAGGCCGGCCAGATAGGCTTCTTCGACGTGCGGATATTCCATCTGCTTGGCCACGTCGCACGCGATGACGGCGGTGGTCAGCGACGACTTCCAGAAGCCGCGCAAATCGGTGCTGCTGGAATGGGGGAAGCTGTTAAAGGTCTGGAAGACGGATTCGCTGATGACCAGCGTCTTGATCATGTCGGTGCCCAGCGACACCAGCGACTGCTCCAGGCCCACCGCGCGGTTATTGCGGTGATAGGCCGAGCTGTTCGCCACCGTGAGGATCTTGCTGGTCATGGCGGCGTCCTTGGCGATCAGGGCAGCCAGCTCGGGCATGCCGGCGTCGTCGGCCTGCAAGTGCTCTATCAACTTGATGAGTATCTGCGGCATCGCCGGCAGACGGGCAATCAACAAGCGATTGCGAATATCATGGTCTGATTGATGCATCGTTAATCAAGCATTGCCGCCAAAGGACATCGATTGGGGGGAGGCGCTCAACGGAGATGCACCTCCACGGTTTATTGTTAGTTACTTATCTCCGGGCGACTGCGGGGCCCGACATTGTCTTCTTAAAAAGTTATATTATCATAAAGTCATACAATAACTTAACAGCAAGTAAAATTTCCTACTAAACTTTTTAACCTTTCTTGCCGTTAATGTTTCTGGTCCGGATGGCGTAGAAGCATGCTCCGGTAATAGCGCGACGTCAACCATAAAACGAGAGCAGCGGTACTAAAGGCCATCTGTCCTGCGGCTAGCCATAATACCGAATGTGATAAAAACGGCGCAATCACCCCGGCCACCAGTGCCCCCAGCAGCGTGGTGGCAAACGACTGGCAGGATGCGACCGTGCCGCGGATGTGGGGGAATAGATCCAGCGCCAGCAGCGTGGCGGCAGGCGCCACCAGCGACATGCCGAAGGTGTAAAAGAACAACGGCGCCACGGTCCACGGCAGCGCCGGCGGCAGCCAGCAGTGGTACAGCAGGTTGACGGCGCTGGCGCTGAGCATGAAACCGAAGCCGATGCCGATCTGTCGCGAAAATGTCATGCGGCCAGCGCAGCGGTTGGCCGCCAGCGCGCCCAGGAAAATGCCGCTCACCGCCGGGATGAACAGCCAACCGAACTGGCTGGGTCCCAGATGCAAGTGTTGCGGCAACATCACAGGCGCCGCCGTGATGAACACGAACAGCCCCGCAAAGTTCAGCGCCACGATGCCGGCCTTCATATGGAACAGCGGCGAACGCAGGATCTGGCCATAGTTACGCGCCAGGAAGCGCGGGTTGAAGGGATGGCGTTTGTGCGGCGGCAGCGTCTCTGGCAGGCGGCGGTAGCAAAACAGGAACAGCACGATGGTGTAGCCCAGCAGCGACAGAAAAATGCTGCGCCAGTCCGACAGCTTGACGATCCAGCCGCCCAGCACCGGCGCGACGGCCGGCGCAATCGAGAAGATCATGGTGACCAGCGACAGCAGCCGGGCCGCGGCCGCGTCCTCATACAGGTCGCGGATGATGGCGCGCCCCACCACCACCCCGGCGCCGGCCGATACGCCTTGCAGCACGCGGAAGGCCCACAGGTAGTGCACCGTATGGGAAGCGGCGCAGCCCAGCGTACCGATGGCGAACATCACCAGCGACACCAGCACCACGTTGCGGCGGCCAAAGGCGTCCGAGATGGCGCCGTGCCACAGCACCATGCAGGCGAAAGAGAGCATGTAAAGGCTCAGGCTTTGCTGCACTTCGATTGCGCTCGCTTGCAACGACGCCTGGATGTAGGGAAAGGCCGGCAGGTAGGCGTCGATCGAGAACGGGCCCAGCATCGACAGCGCCGCCAGCATCGCCGCCAGCGCGCCGGCGCTCAGCACCTTCATGTGGGCCGGTTCTGGCACGGGGATCTCGGTGACAGGATCGGGTGGCAGGTTGGTGGGTGGCGTAGGGAACATGGGCTCTTGGGGGCAATGGCTGGCGCCGCCGCCCCGCTGGCCCTGCGGAGCGGGCGGCGCCGTGTGTCGGTCAGGAAGCGTCTTTGGGCTTGGCGGCTTCGCGGCGGTTGAAGCCGGCCACCATGTCGAAGCGGAACAGACGGCATTCCAGCGCGCCGTTGAAGAATGGCGTCTTGCGCGATTCCTTCAGGCGCAGCATCTTCGGTAAACCCAGGTCGGCCGTAAACAGATACACCGTCCAGCCGGCGAAGCGCTGCTTGAGCGTGGCGCTGAAGGCCGAGTAGAAGGTGCCGGCCAGCTCGTCTTCCGGCAGCGTCGAATCGCCGCGCACGCCGATCCGTTCGCCGTATGGCGGATTGGTCAGCAAGATGCCCGGCAGCGCGGTCGGCGCCTTCACTTCCTGCGCCTCGATCTGCTTGAGCGGCACGTCGAACAGGATGCCGGCGCTGCGCAGGTTGTGCCGGGTCATGGCCACCATGTCGCCCGAAATGTCGGAACCGAAGAGGGTCGGCTCGGCCGGCAGCGGATGCGCCTTGATGGCCGCCTTCATTTCCTGCCACGGCGCCGGATTGAAATCGTTGAAGGCCTCGAACGCAAAGCGGCGGCGCGCGCCGGACGGCACGCCCTGCACCATCTGCGCCGCTTCGCACAGGATGGTGCCGGAGCCGCACATCGGATCGAACAGCGGCATGCCCGGCTTCCAGCCCGATACGCGCAGCAGGCCGGCGGCCAGGTTCTCGCGCAGCGGCGCATCGCCGGTCTCGGTGCGCCAGCCACGCTTGAACAGCGCCTCGCCCGAGGTATCGAGGTAGATGATGAACTGGTGCGCGTCGAGGAAGCCGACGATGCGCATGTCCGGTTCCTTGGTGTCGACCGACGGGCGCTTGCTGAACTGGTCGCGGAAGCGGTCGCAGATCGCGTCCTTGATCTTCAGCGTGGTGAACTCCAGGCTTTTCAGTGGCGACTTGACCGCCGTGACGTCAACCCGGATCGTGTGATCGTAGGTGAACCAGTCTTCCCACGGCTGCGCCAGCACCAGGTCATAGATGTCGTTCTCGGTCTTGTAGCCGGTAACGGCCATGCGCATCAGTACCCGCGAAGCGATGCGCGAATGCAGGTTGATACGATAGGAGTCGATCAGCTCACCCGAGCAGTGCACGCCACCAGGCACCTGGTTATGCACCTTCATGGTGGTCGATTGCTGGGCGATTTCGCCCAGTTCTTCGGCCAGCGCCGCTTCCATGCCGCGCGGGCATGGGCAAAAATAGGAAGCCATAGGTGTACCTTTTATCCGTTAGAAAAACCGGGGACAGACCACGGTTTTTCGATTTTCAAAACCGTGGTCTGTCCGCGGTTTTTTACTTCTTCATTGCACGTTCCAGGAAGTCCAGGCGATCCTGGCCCCAGAAGCTCTCTCCATCAAGGACGTACCACGGCGAGCCGAATACATTGGCCGCGGCGGCATCGTCGGTGTTGCGGTCGAATTCGGCCTGGATGCTGGCCGTCTCCGACGATTTGATCAGCAAACGGCCATCGACGCCGCAGCTGTTCGCGATCTGCACCAGTGTCTCTTCGTCACCGATGTTCTTCTCTTGCGCCCACAGAGCACGCATGACGGCGCCGGCCAGTTCCAGCGACTTGTCGACACCATGCGCCAGCCGAGTGGCCAGCACCAGCTTGGACGACAGGTCCGGCGACACCGGGAAGAACTTCGGCTGCAGGTTCATAGTCACGCCGAGAAATTCCGACCAGCGCGCCAGCTCCAGCAGGCGGTAAGCCTGGCGCTGCGGCGCGCGCTTGGCCAGCGGCAGGCCGCCGGAGACGCCGAATACCTTGCTCAGATCGAAGGGACGCACATCGATCTGCACATTGTTCTGCCGCGCCAGTGCGACAAAACGTTGATGCCCCAGATAAGTCCAAGGCGAATGCGTTGCGAAAAAATACTGGCAAACTTTGCTCATGACGTCCCTTAAAATGGCTTAACCACGACCAGCAGCACGATCGCCAGCAGCATCAATACCGGCAGCTCGTTAAATACGCGGAACCATTGATGGCTGCGCTGGTTCACGCCTGTTTCAAACTTCTTCAAAATCGGACCGCATGCATGGTGGTAGCCGATCACCAGCACCACCAACAACAGCTTCGCATGCAGCCAGTGCGGCATGCTCCAGCCGTACTGCAGATAGATCAACCAGACGCCGAACAGCACCGCAAACGCCGACAAGTACATCGAAAAGCGGTACAGCTTGCGTGCCATCAGCAGCAGGCGCGCGGTCGACGCGGCATCGGTCTCCATCGCCAGGTTGACGAAGATGCGCGGCAGGTAGAACACCCCCGCCATCCAGGAAATCACGAAGAAGATGTGCAGCGCCTTAATCCAGAGCATGTAGTCCCTTATCAGTTACGAACTTCGCCGTGGCCGAACACCACGTACTTCAGCGACGTCAGGCCCTCCAGTCCCACCGGGCCGCGCGCGTGCAGCTTGTCGTTGGAGATGCCGATCTCCGCCCCCAGGCCGTATTCAAATCCGTCTGCAAAGCGGGTCGAGGCGTTCACCATCACGGAAGCCGAATCGACTTCGCGCATGAAGCGCAGCGCGTCGGTATAGTCCTCGGTAACGATGGCATCGGTGTGCTTGGACGAGTAGCGGTTGATGTGCTCCATCGCCTCGTCGATACCGCCCACCACCTTCACCGCCAGGATAGCCGCCAGGTATTCGGTCGACCAGTCTTGCTCGGTTGCCACCGCCAGATACGGATAGCCGGACAGGATGGCGTAAGCTTGCGCATCGGCACGCAGCTCGACCTGCTTGGACGCGTACAGCGTCGCCAATGCCGGCAACACCTGCGGCGCGATCGAGCGCGCCACCAACAGCGTTTCCATGGTATTGCAGGTGCCGTAGCGGTGGCACTTGGCGTTGAAGCCGATGTTGAGCGCCTTCTGGATGTCGGCCTTGCCGTCGATGTAGACGTGGCAGATGCCATCGAGGTGCTTGATCATCGGGACCGTGGCTTCCGCCATCAGGCGCGCGATCAGGCTCTTGCCGCCACGCGGCACGATGACGTCCACGTATTGCGGCATGGTGATCAGGGCGCCGACAGCGGCGCGGTCGGTGGTGTCGACCACCTGCACGCCGTCGTCCGGCAGACCAGCGCCAGCCAGGCCTTCCTTGACCAGCCTGGCCAAGGCGCGGTTGCAATGAATGGCTTCCGAACCGCCGCGCAGGATGGTGGCGTTGCCACTCTTGATGCACAGGCCGGCCGCGTCCACCGTCACGTTCGGACGCGATTCGTAAATGATGCCGATCACGCCCAGCGGCACGCGCATCTGGCCGACCTGGATGCCGGACGGGCGGTATTTGAGGCCGGTGATTTCGCCGATGGGATCAGGCAGCGCGACGATCTGGCGCAGGCCTTCAACCATGGTGGCGATGGCCTGCTCGGACAGCGCCAGGCGGTCCAGCATGGCCGGCGCCAGGCCGTTGGCGGCAGCCGTTTCCATGTCCATCTTGTTGGCGGCGCGCAGCAGCTCGGCGTCGCGCACGATTGCGTCGGCGATCAGCGTCAGTGCGCGGTTGCGCGTGGCACTGTCGGCGCGGGCCATGGCGCGCGATGCATTGCGCGCCTGCTGGCCTAGCTGTTCCATGTAAAGCTTGATATCCATCGTTATCCCGTCAGAACTGCGTCAGCCGCGCGCCACCTTCAGCGCCAGCTGCAACATTGCGTCCCACGCGTCGCCGGCGTGGCCTTTGGCCCGCAGGCCTTTGATCATCTTGTCCACCTGCGCCGCATCTTTTAGCGCCGCCTCCAGCGTGGGCAGCGAGATACGCCGCAATGCCGGGTCCATCATGCGTTCCTTCGGACCCCAGATACGGTACTCCTTGAGCAACGCGCCGAGAGGGCGTCCTTGCGCCATCCCTGCCTTTAATTTTAGCAGCGTGCGGATTTCCTCCGACACCGCCCATAACACCAGCGGAAGCGCTTCGCCCTCGCCTTTCAAGCCTTCCAGCATGCGCACCAGGCGGGCCGGATCGCCGGCCAGCATCGCCTCGCTCAACTTGAACACGTCATAGCGCGCCACGTTCAGCACCGCGTCGTGCACCTGCTCGTAGGCCAGTTTGCCCGGCTCGTGCAGCAGGCCGAGTTTTTGTATCTCCTGATGCGCCGCCAGCAGATTGCCCTCGACGCGATCGGCGATGAAGTCGATGCTCTGGCGGTCGGCGCTCTGCCCTTGCGCGGCCAGGCGCTGGCCGATCCAGTTCGGCAGCTGCGCACGCTCGACCTGAGCAATGTCGATGTAGACCGCGGCCTGTTGCAGGCTGGCCACCCAAGCCGCCTTCTGCGTCTGCCAATCCAGCTTGGGCAGGGTGATCAGCGTCAGGTTGTCCGGGCTCAGATCCTTCACATAATTTTGCAGCGCTGCGCCGCCATCCTTGCCCGGCTTGCCGGTCGGGATACGCAACTCGATCAGCTTCTTGTCGCCGAACAGCGACAGCGCCTGATTGGCCGCCAGCAGCTCGCCCCATTTGAAGCTGCGCTCCACGGTCAGCACGTCGCGCTCCGAATAGCCCTGTGCGCGCGCGGCACGGCGGATCTTGTCGGCCGCTTCCAGCGCCAGCAGATGCTCGTCGCTGGTGATCACGTACAGCTGCGCCAGCGGTTTGCCCAAATGGCCGTCCAGCGCTTCAAGCCGCAATTGCATGAATAATCCTTGTCACTACTGTGCCGACGCAGGTGGCGTCGACAGCTGCACCACCGGCTTGATCGCCGCCAGGCGGCGCATGATCTGCTGTACCAGGTCGGTCTGCATGTCCTTGTACAGCAGCGCCTCTTCCTGCTCTTTCGCCAGCAACTGGGTTTCGTTGAAGTCGATCGGACGGTTCAGCGTGATCTGCGTGCGGTCCAGCAGCACATTGCCCTTGTTGTCCACCACGCGGAACACGATGTTATATACCAGCAGGTACTGACGCACACGGCCATTGCTGTTGAGCGACAGAATCGTTTTGCTGCGGGTCTTTTCCGGATCGGACAGCACTTCGACGATGCCGGCGGCGTCTTTGGCGTTGTTGACCACCGTCGTACCGCCGTTGGCGCGGATGTTGCGCTTCAGGTCGACCGCCAGCGGCGACGATTCCGGCAGTCCGACATACATCGTCGGGAATGGCAGCGTGTAATGCCCGCCCTCGCCGCGCAGATGGAAGCCGCAGGCCGACAACAACAGGGCCAACGCCAGCACTGCGCCCCACAGCCGGCCGCGCCGGAACAACACGCAATTAGTCGCCATTTTCAAACCCGGTTACACCACGATGTTAATCAACTTGCCCGGCACGACGATCACCTTCTTCGGCGTGCCTTCGATGAACTTTTGCACGCCTTCGGCAGCCAGTGCGGCCGCTTCGATGCTGGCCTTGTCGGCGCTCTTCGAGACCACCACCGAGCCACGCAGCTTGCCGTTCACCTGGATCATCATTTCGATCTCGGCCTGCTCCAGCGCAGCGGCATCGACCTGCGGCCAGGGTGCGTTCAGGATGTCACCGTACACCTTCGAGTAGCCCAGTTCATCCCACAGCACGTGGGTGATGTGCGGAGCCACCGGGTTCAGCAGGCGCAGGAAGATCGAATAACCTTCGGCGATCAGCGCGTTCGACTCGGCGCTGTCGTCCAGCTTGGCCGATTCCATCGTGTTGAGCATCTTCATGCAGGCCGATACCACGGTGTTGTACTGGATGCGCTTCAAGTCATAGTCGGCCTGCTGCAAGATCTTGTGCAGTTCGCGGCGCAGGGTTTTTTGCGGCTCGGTGGCCACCGGTGCCGCTGGAGCGCCCAGTGCCGAGCCGATACGCGCCGCCTGTGCGTGGCCATAGGCCCACACCCGGCGCAGGAAGCGGTTGGCGCCTTCGACGCCGCTGCCCGACCATTCCAGCGTCTGCTCCGGCGGCGAAGCGAACATGGTGAACAGGCGCGCGGTGTCGGCGCCGTATTGTTCGATCTGTGCCTGTGGGTCGATGCCGTTGTTCTTCGACTTCGACATCTTCTCGGTGCCGCCTATGTGTACTGGCTGGCCGTCGGCTTTGGACAGGGCGCCTTGCGGGCGGCCCTTGTCGTCCAAGGTCAGGTCGACGTCGGCCGGATTGAACCAGGTCTTCTTGCCGGCAGCATCTTCACGATAGTAGGTCTCGTTCAGCACCATGCCCTGGGTCAGCAGGTTGACGAACGGCTCGTCGAATTTGACCAGGCCGAAGTCGCGCATGATCTTGGTCCAGAAGCGCGCGTACAGCAGGTGCATCACCGCGTGTTCGATACCGCCGATGTACTGGTCCATCGGCATCCAGTAGTCGTTGCGCTCGTCCACCATGGCCTGGTCCGAACCCGGCGAGGTATAACGCATGTAGTACCACGACGAATCAACGAAGGTATCCATGGTGTCGGTTTCGCGGCGCGCAGGCTTGCCGCACTGCGGGCAGTCGCACTTCAGGAAGGCTTCGTATTTGTTCAGCGGGTTGCCGCTACCATCCGGTACGCAGTCTTCCGGCAGCACGACCGGCAGATCCTTCTCGGACACAGGCACCGAACCGCAAGCCTCGCAGTGGATCATCGGGATAGGCGTGCCCCAGTAGCGCTGGCGCGATATGCCCCAGTCGCGCAGGCGGAAGGTGACCTTCTTCTCACCCAGGCCCTTGGCATGCAGGTCGGCGGCGACGGCTTCGACGGCTTCGGCATAGCGCAGGCCGTCGTACTTGCCGGAGTTGGTGACGATGGACACTTCCTTGTCGCCATACCCTTCCTGCCATGCGTCGGTGGAGAACTCCTGACCTTCGACGCGGATCACCTGCTTGATCGGCAGCTGGTACTTCTTGGCAAAGGCGAAATCGCGCTCGTCGTGGGCGGGCACCCCCATCACGGCGCCGTCGCCGTAGGTGATCAACACATAGTTACCCACCCAGACTTCGACCTGTTCGCCGGTCAGCGGATGGGTGACGAACAGGCCGGTCGGCATGCCCTTCTTCTCCATGGTCGCCATGTCGGCTTCGATGACGGAGCCCAGCTTGCACTCGGCGTTGAAGGCGGCCAGTGCCGGATTGGTTTGCGCGGCGTGCACGGCCAGCGGATGCTCGGCTGCCACGGCGCAGAAGGTCACGCCCATCACGGTGTCCGGACGGGTGGTAAACACGTACATCTTGCCGTCCTGGATCAGCTGGCCATGGGCGTCCTTGATCTGGTGCGGGAAAGCGAAGCGCACGCCGGTCGATTTGCCGATCCAGTTGGTCTGCATGGTGCGCACGCGCTCCGGCCAGCCTGGCAGCTTGGTGTCGACGTATTCCAGCAGCTCGTCGGCGTAGTCGGTGATGCGGGCGTAATACATCGGGATTTCGCGCTTTTCGATCAGCGCGCCGGAACGCCAGCCGCGGCCATCGACCACCTGCTCATTGGCCAGCACGGTCTGGTCGATCGGGTCCCAGTTCACGGTACCGGTCTTCTTGTAGATGATGCCCTTTTCCAGCATCTTCAGGAACATCCACTGGTTCCACTTGTAGTATTCCGGCTTGCAGGCGGTCATTTCGCGCGACCAGTCGATGGCCAGGCCCATGGACTCCATCTGCTCGCGCATATGGGCAATGTTCGAATAGGTCCACTGCGCCGGCGGCACGTTGTTGGCCATCGCCGCATTTTCCGCCGGCATGCCGAAGGCGTCCCAGCCCATCGGCATCAGCACGTTGTAGCCGTTCATGCGCAGGTAGCGGTACATCACATCATTGATCGTATAGTTGCGCACGTGGCCCATGTGCAGTTTGCCCGAAGGGTAAGGCAGCATCGAGCAAGCGTAGTACTTGCCTTTGGGGAAACGCGGGTCGTTTTCGACGGCTTTATAAGCGTCAATCGCCTTCCAGTGGGATTGGGCGGCTTTTTCAACGTCGGCGGGACTATATTTATCTTGCATGATGGTGTGCGGCCAAAAGTGAATATGAACCGGACATTATACTGGTTCACGCCCCTCAATGAGCGCGCGCACTCGGCGCAGCCGCATATCGTTACGAATATGGGCCTTTTCTACTTTTGTTTGCGCAATAACCTGCTCGCGGGAAAGCGCTGGCCGCACGATAGCGATCCCTGTCCGACGCCAGCTAGCCCAAGATGTCTTGCGAACTTTGGGCCGCAAGCGACGCTCTGCACGAACAACCTCCGCAGATTAATTTCTTGCTCATCAGCGCAAGCGTCTCGCGAGCACGCCACCACAGCCTGACTACCCGTGGCGGCGACGCGGGCGCTGGCCGCCATGCTGCACGACCTGCGCGGTTCCAGCACCGGCAGCGCCGACTGGGCGCAACTGGCGCTGGAGTGCGGTTTTTCGACCTGTTCCACCTGATCCAGCACTGCCGGGCATGCGCCGGCAGCGCGTCGCAGCAGTTCTGGCGCGCGGCCTAGCTGCCATTTTCACCGTCGCTGCCGCTGCTCTTGTGGCAAGATGATGCTTTCGGCATCCTCGCAAGGAGCATCAGCATGATCAAGGGACTGCGCACGGCCATGTACCCGGTAGCGGACCTGGAACTAGCCAAGGCCTGGTACAGCGAAGTATTCGGTGTGGCGCCGTACTTCGACCAGCCGTTTTACGTCGGCTTTGCCATCGGCGGCTTTGAACTGGGCCTGGTCCCGGACGGCCAAGCCGGCACCGCCGGCAGCCGGGTGTTCTGGGGCGTAGACGATATCGAAGCCGATGTGACCCGCATCACCGCCCTCGGCGCAACGGTGCTGAACGCGATCCAGGACGTCGGCGAGGGCATCAAGGTTGCGGAACTCAACGACCCATTCGGCAATGTCTTGAGCCTGATCTTCAATCCGCTGTTTGACCCGCAAGCGGTGCGCTGACGACACAAAACGCCCACGCGTGGCAAAATGCGTCCTTTGAACCGAACCCTCAGAGGCACCGCATGGCCAAGCGCAATGGCAGCACTTTAATCAAGACCCCGGCCCAGATCGCCGAGGCGCGCGTGGCGGCCCAGCTGGCCGCTGACGTGCTGACCATGATAGGCCCGCACGTCCAGCCCGGCGTCAGCACCGCCTACCTGGACCAGCTGTGCAACGACTTCATCGTCAAAGTGCAGAAGGCTATTGCGGCCAACGTCGGCTACAGCGGCTTTCCGAAAACCGTGTGCAGCTCGGTCAACCAGGTGGTCTGCCACGGCATCCCGTCCGACACCGAAATCCTGCGTGACGGCGACATCATCAACATCGACGTGGCGGTGATCCACAACGGCTGGTACGGCGACACCAGCCGCATGTACTACGTCGGCACGCCCAGCAAGGCGGCAAAAAAACTGGTCGACACCACCTATGCTGCGATGTGGGCCGGCATCCGCGCCGTGCGCCCGGGCGCCACGCTGGGTGACGTCGGCCACGCGATCCAGACCGTGGCCGAAAAGGCGGGCTTTAGCGTGGTGCGCGATTACTGCGGCCATGGCATCGGCCAGATCTACCACGAGGAACCGGAAGTGCGCCACTACGGCAAGCCGGCCACCGGCACCGTGCTCAAGCCGGGCATGCTGTTTACGATCGAGCCGATGATCAATGCCGGCCGCGCCGCCACCGAGGAACTGGACGACGGCTGGACCGTGGAGACGCGCGACGGTTCGCTGTCGGCGCAGTGGGAACACATGGTGACGGTCACCGAAACCGGTTACGCAGTACTCACCCTGTCGCCGGAAGAACGCGCCAAGCTTGACGCGTGAGCTTCATTTCAGGACCAGCTTCAGCGCCGGCTTCTCGCCGTAATCTTCATAACGCTCGTTGATGCCGGCGATGCAGTAGCTGATTTCTTCCAGGATGTCCGGCACGGCGGCCTTCATCGCCGCCGCATCCTTGATGACGATTTCCAGCACCTCGTTCGGCTGCAGGCGGAACTTGCTCATGCCGTCGTCATCGCGCAGATAGCTGAGGCAATCAACCCAGGCATCCATGGTATTGCTGTAGCCGTCCGGGAAACCCAGCACCACTTTGCATTGCGCGTGGAACGTGGTGAAGTCGGCGATGTCTGCACCGTTCAATTCTGCGGTTGCCATTATTTTTTCTCCTTAGTGGCATCGGTGACGAAACCGAGTTTGCTCAGGCCATTGCCCTGCGCCGCCGCCATCACCTGCGCCACCACTTCGTAGCGGGTGTTTTTATCGGCGCGCAGTTGCAGCTCGGGCTGCGGATCGTGCCCGCTGGCGGCGACCATGCGCGCTTCCAGCGCCGGCATGTCCAGCAACTCGGCATTCCAGAATACCTTGCCCTCGCCGTCTATCGACACGGTCACCGTACTGGCCTGCTGCCCTGCGGCCGGCGACTGCGCCTTCGGCAGGTCCAGCTTGACCGCATGGGTAAACATCGGCGCGCTGAGGATGAAGATCACCAGCAGCACCAGCATCACGTCCACCATCGGCGTGACGTTGATGTCGGCCATCGGCCCTTGCTGGCGGTGGTGATTGAATGAGCCAAAGGCCATGAAAACTCCCCGGGTCAGTTGCGGGTGCGCTCGCCGGTGGTCAGGTAAGCATGCAGGTCGTGCGCAAAAGCGTCCAACTCGGCCATGGTCAGGCGGTTGACGCGATTGAATCCGTTATACGCCAATACGGCGGGAATCGCCACCGACAGGCCGATGGCGGTCATGATCAGCGCCTCGCCCACCGGGCCGGCCACTTTATCGATCTGCACCGTGCCGCTGGACGAGACATTGGCCAGCGCGTGATAAATCCCCCACACGGTCCCCAGCAGGCCGACAAACGGCGCGGTCGCGCCGATGGACGCCAGCAGGGTCAAGCCGTCTTCCAGGCGCTGCGTGGAGGCCTGGATCGCCACCCGCAGCACGCGCGTGACTTGCGCCGCGTGCCCTATCTCACCGCCCAGCGACGGTTTGCCGGACACCATCAGTTGCCTGGCGCCCGACTGCGCCAGCGGCGCAAAGATCGCTTCCGGGTCGGCCTGCACCAGCGCGGCGACGCCGTCGTGCATGGTCGGCGCGTCCCAGAAGGCCTGCAGCGCCGGCGCACTGCGGCGGATGCGCCACGCAGCGTAAGCCTTGGACAGGATGAAGAACCAGCTGGCCAGCGACATCGCCAGCAGCAGATAGGCCACCGCATGGCTGATGGCGTCGCCCTGCTCCCAGTAGCGGGCCAGGCTGAATTGATTCTCGAGTACGGGCGTCATCGGTATGCAGTCAGCCCGGCAGCGCCAGAGTATGCAGCGACAGCACGTCGTTCATGTCAAACAGGCCGGTCTTCTTATCGGCCAGGAAGCGCGCCGCGCGCAACGCGCCGTTGGCGTAGGTCACGCGGCTGCTGGACTTGTGGCTGATCTCAATGCGCTCGCCGATGCCGGCAAACAGCACCGTGTGGTCGCCGACGATGTCGCCGCCGCGGATGGTGGCAAAGCCGATCGACGAGGGATCGCGCTCGCCCGTCACGCCTTCGCGCGCGTAGACGGCGCAGTCCTTCAGGTCGCGGCCCAGCGCATCGGCGATCACTTCGCCCATTTTCAGCGCGGTGCCGGACGGCGCATCGACCTTGTGACGGTGGTGCGCTTCGATCACTTCGATGTCGTAGCCGGTGGCCAGGCTCTTGGCCGCCAGTTCCAGCAGCTTGAGCGTGACGTTGACGCCCACGCTCATGTTCGGCGCGAACACGATGGCGGTCTTTTGCGCGGCTGCCGCGATGGCTGCCTTGCCGGCGTCATCGAAGCCGGTGGTGCCGATGATCAGCTTGATGCCATGCTCGGCGCAGTAAGCGAGGTGCTGCAGCGTGCCTTCCGGACGGGTGAAATCGATCAGGCAGTCGGCGTTGGCCAAGCCCTTGGCCAGGTCTGATTCGATCAGCACGCCGGCCGGCTTGCCGAGGAAGCTGGCCGCGTCGGTGCCGATGCTGGCCGCACCGGCACGGTCCAGTGCGCCTGCCAGGCGCACGTCGTTTGCATGGTGTAGCGCTTCGATCAGCATGTGGCCCATGCGGCCGCTGGCGCCAGCGATGGCAATGTTCAGTTGAGTCATGCTTGCTCTCTAAGAAACGGTTATTCCTGCTTGATCGGCGGCGTCTTCACTTCGATCGGCGCCGGGGCGGCGTTGTCGGTGCCGGCCGGCAGCGGTGCGCTGGTCGGCGCCGGCTTCACCTCCGGGGCATCCGGATTCTTGACCTTGGGCGCCGGGCCGGCGATGCGGGCGATGTATTCTTTCTCGGTCGGCAGGTTGCCACCTTCATAATGATCGACCTTGCCATCCTTGAAGAACACGATCACCCGGCTGGTGGTGATTTCGCCATTGCCTTTTGCCAGGCGGAAGGGATAATCCCAGCGCTGCCCGTGGAACGGGTCGGTCAGCAGCGGCGTGCCGAAGATGAAGCGGACCTGGTCCTGGGTCATGCCGACTTTCAACTGCGCCAACATTTCTTCCGAGACAAAGTTACCCTGCTGAACGGTCGGACGATATGGCGAGAAGAACCACATGAACTTCTGCAGCTTGGTGATGGTGGTCGTTTGCGCGCCATTGCTGGCCAATACCGGGGTGCTGCCCTCCTTCACTTCGGAGACTTTTTCGCCCAGCGCGGTGCGGCTAGCGCAGCCGGAGGCGGCCAGCGCGACGCAAACGGCGCCCGCCAGCAAGGGAGCACGACGAGTAAAACGGTGCAACAACGACTGCGATAAAGCCTGGGTGACGCGCATAAGTGTCCTCAATTGGATTGAGCAGAAGTGCCAAAACGCTATATGATAAAGCACATGAACCATATCCGAGTAACAAACATGAGTAACAATCCTACCGACCTGAAGGCCAGCGGCCTGAAAGCGACCCTGCCGCGCCTGAAGATACTGGATATTTTTCAGAATAGCGCAGTGCGCCATCTGACGGCGGAAGACGTCTACAAGATCCTGCTGGCTGACAATATGGACGTCGGCCTGGCCACGGTTTACCGGGTTTTGACCCAGTTCGAACAGGCGGGGTTGCTTAATCGCAACCATTTTGAGACCGGCAAGGCCATTTTCGAGCTGAACGAGGGCTCGCACCACGACCATCTGGTGTGTTTGGACTGCGGCCGGGTCGAAGAGTTCTTTGACGAGGAAATCGAACAGCGCCAGCAAATGGTGGCCAAGGAGCGCGGCTTCAAGATCGCCGAGCACGCGCTGGCGATTTACGGCAGTTGCACCAAGACGGCTTGCCCGCATAAGCCCTAATCAACCAGCAGGGACAGGCCCCAAAAACTGGTCCGGTCCCGATTTTTCCGGTTTGTGCCGGTTTTTTTAATTATGGCTGAGCGCGTTGGACAGCAGCTTGGCCGTAATGTCCACAATCGGTATCACCCGCTCATACGCCATGCGGGTCGGGCCGATCACTCCCAAGGTGCCGACGATCTTGCCGTGGGCCGTGTACGGCGCGGTCACCACGCTCATCTCATCCATCGGCACCAGGCTGGACTCGCCGCCGATGAAAATCTGCACTCCGCTGGCCTTGCTCGACACATCGAGCAGCTGCATCAGCCCGGTCTTCTGCTCGAACATGTCGAACATCTGCCGCAGCGACGTCATGTTGGACGACAGGTCGCTGACCGATAGCAAGTTGCGCTCGCCGGCAATCACCATGTCGTCCGAACTGTCGGCCATCGCCTCGCTGCCAGCCTCCACCGCCGCCTGCATCAGCCGGCCCATGTCGTCGCGCAGCTGGCGCAGCTCGTTCTGCATGCGTACGTGTACCTGGTCAAACGCCAGCCCGCCGTAATTCTGGTTGATGTAGTTGGCCGACTGGATCAGCTGGGCCGGGGTGTAATCCACGTCCGTCAGCAGCAGCCGGTTCTGCACGTCACCGGTCGGGCCGACAATCACCAGCAGGATGCGCTTTTCCGACAGGCGCAGGAATTCGATTTGCTGGAACACCGATTCGCGCCGCGGGCTCAGCACCACGCCGGCAAACTGCGATAGCGACGACAGCATCTGCGCCGCATTGGCGATCATCTTCTGCGGCTGCGGCGCCTGCAGGCGCATGCGCGCCTCCACCGTATGCTCGTCGAGGTGCTGCACCGTCAGCAGGGTGTCGACAAAGATGCGGTAGCCGCGCGGCGTCGGCACCCGGCCGGCCGACGTGTGGGGACTGGCCACATAGCCCAACTCTTCCAGGTCGGCCATGATGTTGCGGATGGTGGCCGGCGACAAGTCCAGGCCGGATATCTTGGACAGCGCGCGCGAGCCCACCGGCTGGCCGTCCGCAATATAGCGTTCGACCAGGGCTTTGAGCAGGGTTTGGGCACGGGTATCGAGTTGCATGGCTTTCTGCTAACGTTGGATCAGATGGTACACCTGCTTATTATGCACGCAAGCCGTGGCCGCGTGGGCCTCATGCAAGGCGCTGATGCGCCAGCCAGTCAAGTAATTGATCGAAGCTGGCACAGATCGCGTCCGGCGCGATGCCTGCCTGCAGGTGCGCATCGCTGCCACTGCGGTTCATCCACACCGCCTTCAGACCGGCCTGCTGCGCGCCCTGCACGTCCAAGCGCAGGTCGTCGCCAACGTAGACGGCTTGGCGCGGCGCCACGCCCAGCGCCTCGCAGGCGCTCAGAAAGATGGCCGGATCGGGCTTGGCGCGGCCGAACTGGGCCGACGACAGCGTGTAATGAAAGTGCTGGCCCAGGCCGATCACGTCCAGGTCGGCGTTGCCGTTGGTGATCACGCCCAGCTTGAGGCGCCCTTGCAGCCGCGCCAGCGCCGGCAGCACGTCGGCATAGGGCGTGACGGCGTTGCGGGCGGCAAGGAAGTGCCGCATGGCGCCATCGATGTGGGCCTGGTCCTCGCCGGCCTGCTCGAAGGCGTGCAGCAAGCCGATGCGGCGCAGCTGGGCCAGGTCGACCGCCAGCTCCGGCTGCTGCGCCAGCAAGGCCATGCGGCGCCGGCGCAGCTCGTCGATGGAAAACTGCTCGGCCACCTTGGGCGCGTGCTCCGCCAGCCAGGCATGCCAGCTCACCTCGGCTGCCGCGATCACCGGCGCGATCGGCCACAGGGTATCGTCGAGATCAAACAGGACAGCTTGCAGGGCGGATGAGCTCATGGCGGCGCAACAGGATCAGTGGAGAATGCCTTATTGTCGCACCGATCACCGCGCCGCTGCAGCCATGGTAAATTAGGGCATTTCCCTGCTGGAGTCACTGTGCTTTTCACTGTTATCGGCCGCCTGGCAACACCCATCTCCCTGTCTTGCGCCGCCCTGCTGGCCGGCTGCGCCAGCGTGCCGCCACCGGCAGCGCCGCCGCTGGCCGCCTTCGTGGTGCTGGGCCCGGACGGCGCGGCCGTAGCGCGCGTGGTGAGCGATGCGCCGGCCTGCCCTGCCATCGTCATCGACGGCCTGGCGCTGCCGATGCAGCTGCGCGCCGCGCCGGTCACCGTCGCGCAGCGCGCCACCAAGAACCAGCCGGCCGATTCCAAGCCCGCCGCCTTCCCGGTGCGCAGCTGCGAGCGCACGCTGCCGGCCGGCACCGCCAGCGCCAGCGTGGCCGGCCAGCCGCTGCCGCTGCCCAAGAGCGCGCCGCAGCGCATCGTCGTCATCGGCGACACCGGCTGCCGGCTGCTGAAGGGCAGCGACGCCTACCAGCCTTGCAACGACCCGGCCCAATATCCGTTTGCCACCGTGGCGGCCCAGGCCGCCGCCTGGAAGCCGGACCTGGTACTGCACGTGGGCGACTATCACTACCGCGAAACGGCCTGCCCGGACGGCAACGCCGGTTGCGCCGGCAGCCCGTGGGGCTATGGCTGGGACGCCTGGAACGCCGACTTCTTCGCGCCCGGCGCGGCACTGCTGCGGGCGGCACCGTGGGTGCTGGCGCGCGGCAATCACGAAACCTGCTTGCGCGGCGGCCAAGGCTGGTGGCGCTTCCTCGATCCGCGTCCACTGCGCCCGGGCGGCGACTGCAACGCCGCTGCCGACGACGCCATCGGCGACTACAGCGATCCCTACGCCGTGCCCCTGGGCCCGGACACCCAGCTGCTGGTGATCGACACGGCGGCCACCAGCTGGCGCGGCCTCAAGCCCGGCGAGCTGGGCTACGACAAATACCGCGACGTCTATCGGAAGCTCGATGCGCTGTCGCGTCGCGCACCGCACAACATCGGCGTCACCCACCATCCCTTGCTGGCCCTGGGCGCCGACCGCGACCGGGACGGCAAGCTGCAGATACTGAAGGGCGATCTCGGCCTGCAGCAAAGCTGGGGCTCGCTCAATGCGCAACTGCTGCCGGCGTCCATCCAGACCATGCTGTCCGGCCACGTCCACCTGTGGCAGCAGATGAGCTTTAGCAGCGGCCATCCAAGCCAGTTCGTGTCGGGCTTTTCCGGCACGGCCGAGGACATCGTGCCGCTGCCCCTGCCCTTGCCGGACGGCGTGACGCCCGCGCCGGGCGCCGTGGTGCGCAACGTCAGTTCCTGGATCGACGGTTTCGGCTACATGACCATGGAACGCCGCGGCCCCGAGCAGTGGGACGTCGGCATCCACGATCTGCAAGGCAAGCTGCGCAACCGCTGCCGCATCGATGGCCGCGATTCGGTCTGCGACACCATGCAGGTGCGCTGAGCGGCAAGCGGCAGCGACACATGCTGTTACAACGGGCAGCGGCTGCTTGTTACCAAATGCACTAAAATATGCGCCGTTGCGTGTAAGATGCGACACCTGCTGACCCGGCCCCTATTCGTTTTGGAGAGATAGTTATGAAAAGTTTGTATCTGCGTTCGGGCCTGGCCCTGCTGTGTGCCGCGACTCTGGCCGCTTGCGGAGGCGGCAGCGGCAGCCTGGTGCTGCAGGCGAACATCACCGGCTTGACCAAGACTGGACTGATCCTGACCAACGGCAACGATAGCGTCACGGTCGATTCCGGCAGCGCGGCAGCCCAGTTCCCGACCCTGTTGAGCCAGGATCAGCAATTCGACATCGAATTCAAGCAGCAGCCGACCGGCGCCGTTTGCACCCTGGCCAACAACAAGAACAAGGCCAACATCTACACGGTTGCACAGCCGGTGGTCAGCTGCATCACCAATACTTACACCCTGGGCGGCACGATCTCCGGCCTGAAAGCTGCCGGACTGGTGCTGGCCAATGGCCCGCAAACGGTCTCGATCGCCCCGCCGGCCACGCCTGGCGCCAGCCTCAACTTCACCTTCCCAGACAAGGTGGCCGACGGCGCCCCGTACGGCGTGACCGTACTGGCCCAGCCCAAGAATCCGGACGGCAGCGCGGCCGGCACCTGCACGGTCAGCAACAACACCGGCACCATGCCATCGGGCGATTCCCTGACCCTGGTCGTCACCTGCAACTAATTCCAGGCGCCGCCGCCGCTCCGCACGGAGCGCGGCGCCGCGCCCAGCCTGTTAATCTTTGGAGAATGTAATGAAAGTAACGTATCTGCGCGCCACCGCGGCGCTGGCCCTGGGCCTGGCACTGTCGGCCTGCGGCGGCAAGGCCTCGTTTGACGTCAGCGGCACGGTCTACACCAACAATGTGCCGGGCGTCCCCAACAGTGGCCTGGTGCTGGTCAACGGCAGCGACACCGTGTCGGTGCCGGCCGGCGGCACCACGTTCACCTTCCCGCAGCGTATTTCCTACGGCACCGATTACAACGTCCAAGTACAGACCTCCGCAGCCCATATGACTTGCGCCTCGGTCGCACCGACCAACGCCGGTTCGGCCGGCCACACCACCGCGATCCAGGTCACCGTGACGTGCTCGCAGAACTCGTACACGCTCGGTGGTACGGTCACCGGCCTGGCCGGCACCGATCCGGTCGGCACCGGCCTGGTACTGGCCAACGGCAGTACCGGCGGCACGGTGGCAGTGAGCAAGCCGGCGGACGGCAGCGGCCGCGTCGACTTCGTGCTGCCGGTGCCGGTGCTGGACGGCCAGCCATACGGGGTGACGGTCTACACCCAGCCTGCCGGCCTGTTCTGCACGGTCACCAACGGCACCGATGTCATGCACTCGACCTCAGTCAGCAACGTTATTGTTGCCTGCGTTCCACATTAATTTAAGGGGAGAAACAGAGGAAGCTGGCCAGTTATTCGCAATCATGATAATTGATATGCGAAAGATAAATTGGCCTTATATGCGGCAACGCAGCATACTAGCCCTGTCTCCTCCACTTCCCTAAAAAGAATTGGATTTCAGCCCGCTGTCACAGCGGGCTTTTTTTTGCCCGTAAGCTTCAGGCCTCAGGCTTCAGGCGGCAGGCGGCAGGCTGGCGCAGATTGGCCAGGGCGACGTACTGTGCCAGCCCCACCGCTTCCGGACGCGCGGTCGGGTCGATGCCGGCGGCAACGATCTGCTCTTCGGTAAACATGCCGGCCAGGCAGTTGCGGATCACCTTGCGGCGCTGCGAGAACGCTTTCAGCACCACCGCCTCCAGCGTGGCGCGGTCGCACGGCAGCGGGTGGGCGACCGGGATCATGCGCACGATGGCCGACTCCACCTTCGGCGGCGGATCGAACGCTTCCGGCGGCACCACGAACAGCAGCGTCATGTGATAGCGCCATTGCAGCATCACCGACAGGCGGCCGTAGGTCTTGCTGCCCGGTGCCGCCACCATGCGCTCGACCACTTCCTTTTGCAGCATGAAGTGCTGGTCCTGCACCAGCGGCGCGAAGTCGGCCAGGTGGAACAGCAGCGGGCTGGAGATGTTGTACGGCAGGTTGCCGACCACGCGCAGTTTCTGGCCGGCCGGCACCGGGATGGTGGCGAAGTCGAACTTCAACGCATCGCCGGCGTGGATGGTCAGCTTGGCCGGGTTATAGGTTTTTTCCAGGCGCGCGACCAGGTCGCGGTCCAGCTCCACCACGTGCATCCTCTTCACGGTGCGCATCAGCTGCTCGGTCATGGCGCCCAGGCCGGGGCCTATCTCCACCATCGCATCGTCCGGGTTCGGCGCGATCGATTCCGTGATGCTGGACAAGACGTACTGGTCATGTAAGAAGTTTTGGCCGAAGCGTTTGCGGGCGACATGTTTCATAGTTGTTCTTGTTGTGTGTTGAGTGGGAGAGTGCGCGCTTGCGCCATCTGCAGCGCGGTGGCGATGGCCTGTTCCATGCTGGCGCAATCGGCCAGGCCCAGGCCTTGCGCGGCCAGGTCCAGCGCGGTGCCATGGTCGACCGAGGTGCGTATCAGCGGCAAGCCCAGCGTGATGTTGACGCCGCGCCCGAAAGTGGCGTACTTCAGCACCGGCAGGCCCTGGTCGTGATACATGGCCAGCACGCAGTCGGCATCCTTCAGGTACTTGGGCTGGAACAGCGTGTCGGCCGGATACGGGCCACTGGCGGCGATGCCGCGCGCCTGCGCCGCCAAGATTGCCGGAGCGATGACGTCGATCTCCTCGCGGCCCAGGTAGCCGCCCTCGCCCGCATGCGGGTTCAGGCCGCAGACCAGGATGCGCGGTGCGGCGATGCCGAATTTGGTTTGCAAGTCGAGATGGATGATGTCCAGCGTGCGTGCCAGGCTGTCCTGGGTCAGCGCGGCCGACACGTCTTTCAGCGGCAGGTGCGTGGTGGCCAGGGCCACGCGCAGCGGCGCAACGGCTTGGCCATCTGCGGCCATCGCCCCTTGCGGCTGACCGGCCAGCATCATCACCACTTGTGCGGTGCCGGTCTTGTCGGCGAAGTATTCGGTGTGGCCGGAGAATTTCACGCCGGCGTCGTTGATGGTGCTCTTTTGCAGCGGCGCGGTGACCACCGCCTCGAACCAGCCGGCGCTCACGCCTTCGATGGCGGCGTCCAGCGTGGCCAGTACGGCGCGGCCGTTGTCCTTATTCAGCGTGCCGGGCACCACGTGGGCGTCCAGCGGCAGGTCGATGACGCTGATGCGCTCCGGGCCGAAGTGCGGCAGGCCGCCGTTGCGCAGCGCCTGCAGCGACAACGCCGACAGCTTGATGTCAGGGTCGATATAGCTGGCCGTCATGGCCAGGAAGGCGGCGTCGCCCAGCAGCACGCAGTTGAGCTGCTGCCGCATGGCCCACGCCGCGCGGATCGAGATTTCCGGGCCGATGCCGGCCGGTTCGCCGACAGTGACCGCGATGGCCCGGCGCACTCCCGGGCGCCGAGGTTGCAGGGTGGCGCTCACGAGAGGTTCTCCATCTGCTCAGTTGTTATTTATCGTCGCGCATTTCGACATAGGCACGGTCGCGCACTTCGCGCTGCCAGCTTTCGGTCGCTTCTTCCAGCTTGCGCTCGCGGATCGCCTGGCGGGCCGCATTGCGCTGGCGCTCTTTCGACACGTCGTCGCTCTTGCGCTCCAGGACTTCGATCAGGTGATAGCCGAAGCTCGACTCCACCGGCTCGCTGACTTCGCCGATCTTCAGTGCATTCATCGCCGACTCGAATTCCGGCACGGTGTCGCCAGGGTAGAGCCATCCCAGGTCGCCGCCCTTGGATGCGGAGCCGTCGTTGGAGAACAGGCGGGCCAGTTCTTCAAACTTGGCGGCCTTGTTGTCCAGGCGTTCCTTCAACTCGGTCAGCTTGCGCTTGGCGTCATAGGCGCTCATGGTCGGGGTGACCTTGATCAGGATGTGGCGTGCGTGGGTCTGCTGCACGGCCGCTGCGGCCTGCGCTTCGGCCACGCTGCGCTTGTCGACCACCTTCAGGATGTGGAACGCACCCACGCTCTTGATGATCGGCGTGACCTGGCCCGGCTTGAGCTTGGACAGCGCATCGGCGAACACCGGCGGCAGGCGGTCGGTATTGCGCCAGCCCACGGCGCCACCCTGCAGCGCGTCGGAGGCGTCGGAGTAGGTCGCCGCCATCTTGGCGAAGTCGGCGCCGGTGCGCAGCTGGCGCATCACTTCGTCGGCCTTGGCCTTCTGCTTGGCAATCACGTCGGCCGAAGCGTTTTCCGGAATGCGCACCATGATTTGCGAGATGTTCACTTCGAACTGCTCGGCGGCGGCGGCTTTTTCGGCGGCCAGGTAGCTGTCCACTTCAGCGTCCGAGATCTGGATCTTGGCGTCGACTTCATGCTCGCGCAGGCGCTGCATGATGATCTCTTCGCGGATCTCTTCGCGGAAGGCAGCGAACGGCGTACCATCCTTTTCCATCTGGTCGCGCAGCTGCTGCACGGTCATCTTCTGCTGCTCGGCGATGCGGCTGATGGCGCGATCGAGCTGGTTGTCGTCGACGCGTACGCCCATCTCCTTGGCCATTTGCAGCTGCGCGCGTTCGACGATCATGCGTTCGAGGATCTGGCGCTGCAGGTCGGCGTCGTCCGGCATGGCGACGTTCTGCGCCTTCATGCGCTGGGTGACGGTCTTGATACGGTTGGCCAGTTCCTTGTGGGTGATGACGTCATCGTTGATTACCACGGCGATCGAATCGATGGACACGTTGGCGGAACTGCCCGGAGGGATGAAGCCCTTGCCTTCGGCAGCCGGTGCGGCAGCGGCGGCCGGAGCGGCGGCCGCTGGAGCGCTCGCTGCCGCTGGAGCTGCTGGCGCAGGTGCCGGCTTCTTCGAGAAGATGCTGCAACCGCCCAGGGTGGCGGCGCACAACAGAATGGCTGCAATTTTCATCTGGTGCATACTGGCATTACGCATAATGTAGAACACTCATGAGTCAGGGGTATAAAAATCAAACAGTGGCAGTATAAGACGCTACGCCGCCACCAAAGTTCCATGCAATGCTGCTTATCGGCCGAAGCCATCGTTCAAACGCTGGTAGCCCGGAATACTGTTTTTCATCGCCTCCAGCGGATTGCCCACGCCCAGGTGCGACAGGCCGTTGAGCTCCAGCTGGAAGAAGATCGGCGTCGAGGCCTTGGTCGCCGTGGTCACGAAACGCTGCGCGCCCATGCGGAACACCCAGCAATCGCCGTTGAACTCGAGTCCGACCAGGCTCTCAAGGATTTTCTTATCGAGCTGCGAATAGCTGATGCGGCCCACGCCGTACCAGCGGTTCGACAGCGGCCACTGGCTCGAGATGTCGATGTTCTTGAAGCTGTCGCGCAGGTAACGGGTGCCGATGTTCAGCACTTTTTTCGGCGCCGGCTGCCACTGCACCGAATAGTTGGAGCTGACCACCCGACTGTCGCTCGGGTTGTACTGCACGGCGCTGTCGAAGCCCCAGGTTTCCGAAATGCGGCCGGTGGCGGCCAGCAAGATGTCGGAGTGCGCGTCGACCGTCGGGGTCGAGGCGTCCAGTTGCACCCTCTGGTCGCGGAAGTAGAAGCGCTGACCGAACGCCAGGCGCAGGCGCTCGGCGCCCGACGCTTCCAGGAAGCGCGACACCAGCGCCGCCGTCACCTGGTTGGCATCGCCGATGCGGTCGGAACCGACGAAGCGGTTTTCCGAGAACAGCTGGCTGAAGTTGAAGGTCGACACGGCAGTGTCGAAGTTCGGCAGCGCACTCTGGTCGCGGTACGGCGTGTTCACGTAAAACAGGCGCGGCTCCAGCGTCTGCGTCACGGCGCGTCCGAACAGGTTGGCGTCGCGCTCGAAGGTCAGGCCGGAATCGAGCGAGAAGGTCGGCACCGAGCGCGACAAACTCTTCGACGGGTCGCCGTTGAACGCGTCCAGCTGGTAGTTCGAGGCGTTCAGCATCAGCTTGGGCGTGATGAAGTAGCTCGAGCCGATGATCGGGTAGCTGAGCTGCGGGATCGCCACTATGCGCGTGCCCTTGATCAGGTCCGGATGCCAGAAGCGCGTCACTTCGCTGTCGAACGACCAGTCCAGGCCACCGAGCACATCGTAGCGGGCGGCGTGGAAGTTAATCGCCGGCAGCCGGTCGTAAGGACGCGGCACGAACAGCGTCGGATCCTCCACCGAGGCCGGATCCTGCAGCACCTGGTACTTCTGCACGCGGGCGGTCAGATTCCAGTATTCGCCGTGGTAGTCGGTGCGCAGTTCGCGCAGCAGCTGGCGCTCGGCCGAACCGGCCACGGTTTTCGAGAAATCGTTCGGATAGTTGTCATCCGATGCCGCGCGCACGTTCCAGCCGTAGGACCATTCTTTGGTCAGATCCTGCTCGTGGGTCGACTTGATGGTCCAGCGGTCGCTGTCGGTCTGCTTATCGTGCGGCAGGTATTCGAGGTAGGTGTCGCCGGAATACAGGCCGCCGTCGGTCTCGCCCAGGTAGCGGCCATTGGCGCCGAACTGGAAGCCGCGCCGCGGAATGATCTTCGGGTACACCGTCAGGTCGCGGTTGGGCGCGATGTTGAAGTAGTACGGCACCGTCAGTTCGGCCGCGCCCTTGGAGCCGAAGCCCGGCATCGGCGACAGCCAGCCCGAGCGGCGCGCACCCGACAGCGAGAACGACATCGCCGGCGTACCCAAGATGGGCACGTCCTTGAAGTAGACGATGGTCTTGCCGGCCACGCCCACGTCGCGGCCCTGGTCCAGGTTGAGCGTGTTCGATTTCAGGTACCAGTCCGGGTCCGCGCCCTCGCAGGTGCTGTAGGTGCCGTCCACGACCACCGCCTCGTCCTCGTTGATGAAGTTGATGCGCTGGGCCTTGCCCTGCGCATTGTTTACTTCCATCTTGTAGGTCGGGTTGAGCATGTAGCCCTTGCCCGAATCGAGATTGAGTTTCAGCTCGTCGCCGGTGAAGTAGTCGCCGAAACGCCATATCTTCACATGGCCCTGGGCTTCGACTTCGTCCTCGACCTGGCGGTAGCAGGCCGTGTCGGAAGTGACCTTGGTCTTGTCCTTGACCACTTCGACGTCGCGCTCCAGCGTGATCTCGCGCTCCGGGCGGCCGCCGATGTCTTCCGCCTTGACCGTGGTGACGGCGTTTTTATCTTCGACGCGGGCCGGCCGCACCTTGGTCTGGGCGTAGGAAGGCACTGCCGCGACAGTGACGAGGGCAGTCAGGGCATAGGCCCAGGCGTGCGGGGATGGGGAGGCCGTTAGCCAGCGCATGCAGCTCATGAAAGGAGATCGTGAAACACCGTGACAGGCGATTTTTTGATTTGAATCCCTTATTATATGGGAATCTTCACCTCCAACCGGTTTCCACAGGTCGCTTAATGTCTTTATTATCTAATTTATCATCCGACTCCGGGTCTGCCCAAGCCGCAGCCGACGTCCGCCTGGCCCTGTTGCAAGACTGGCTCGCGCCCCTGGATCTGGTCGACATGGCCAGCATCCGCCCCGCTTCGGCCGACGCCAGCTTCCGCCGCTACTTCCGCGCCGACGTGCTGCCAGCGCGGCAATCGGCGCTGGGCGCCACGCTGATCATCATGGACGCGCCGCCCGAGCGCGAGAATGTGCTGGGCTTCATCAAGGTTGACGAAATGTTCACCCACGCCGGCGTGTCCGTGCCGCGCATCGTCGCCACCGACTACGAACGCGGCTTCATGCTGATGTCCGACCTGGGCGTGACCACCTATCTGCAAGTGCTGGACCACGACAACGCGTCGACCATGTACGCCGAGGCGCTGGAAGCGCTGCTCAAGTTCCAGCTCACCAGCGCGCCGGACGTGCTGCCTGAATACGACCGCGCCTTCCTGCTGCGCGAAATGAACCTGTTTCCCGAGTGGTTCATCGGCAAGCACCTGGGCGCCACGCTGACCGAGGCACAATCGGCCGAGCTGCAAAAAGTGTTCGAAGCCATCCTGGCCAACGTCACCGCGCAGCAGCAGGTCTATGTGCACCGCGATTTCCACTCGCGTAACCTGATGTGGATGGATGCCGGCAACCCGGGCGTGCTGGATTTCCAGGACGCGCTGTACGGCCCCGTGACCTATGACCTGGCTTCGCTGCTGCGCGACGCCTACGTGCAGTGGGACGAGGAGCTGGTGCTGGACTGGGCCATCCGCTACTGGCAGCATGCCAAGTCGGCCGGCCTGCCGGTCAACAAGGACATCGACGCCTTTTACAAGGACTTCGAGTACATGGGCCTGCAGCGCCACCTGAAGATCCTGGGCCTGTTCTGCCGTCTGGCCTACCGCGACGGCAAGATGCAGTTCCTCGACGACCTGCCGACCGTGATGGACTACGTGCGCAAGACGGCCGGCCGCTACAAGGACTTGAAGCCGCTGCTACGCCTGCTCGACATGCTGGAAGACAAAAAGCCGCAAGTCGGCTACACCTTCTGACGGGCCGCCCATGAAAGCCATGATTTTCGCCGCCGGACGCGGCGAGCGTATGCGTCCGCTGACCGACGCCTGCCCCAAGCCGCTGCTGAAAGTGCGCGGCCGGCCGCTGATCGTCTGGCACATCATCAGCCTGGTCCGCGCCGGCATCACCGACATCGTCATCAACCACGCCCACCTGGGCGAGCTGATCGAGAACACGCTGGGCGACGGCAGCCAGTTTGGCGCCAAGCTGAGGTATTCGCCCGAAGCGACCCCGCTGGAAACGGCCGGCGGCATCGCCACCGCGCGCCATCTGCTGGGCGAGGAGCCGTTCGTTGCGGTGTCGGGCGACATCTACTGCCCATACTTCGACTTCGAGCAGGTCAAGGACGTCCTGCACGACAAGGACATGTGGGGCAATCCCTATCCGGCCGACCAGCGCGACGTGGCCTGGCTATACCTGGTGCCCAATCCCCACTTTCATCCGCATGGCGATTTCGGCCTGGAGCTGTATTCGGTGAGCAACGCCGGTTCGCCCAAATGGACCTTCGGCAACATCGGCGTGTACCGCCCGTCGATGTTCGACGGGATCGCGCCGGGCAGCTACGCCAAACTGGGTCCGCTGCTGCGCCAGTACGCCGAGCGCAAGCAGGTTGGCGGCGAAGTGTACGAAGGCGAGTGGCACAACGTCGGCACCGTGCAGCAGCTGGACTTGCTGAACGCCCCGCTGCTGCGGAGCGTGCAATCGTGAGCAGCTTCAGCGCCCGGCGCGCCCGCCTGCTGGCGCAGATGCAGCCGGGTGGCGTGGCGCTGCTGTCAACCGCGCCGGAAGTGGCGCGCAACAGCGACAGCGATTACCCGTATCGCCATGACAGCTATTTCTACTACCTGAGCGGGTTCACCGAGCCCGATGCGGTGCTGGTGCTGGTGGCTGCGCGCGGCGACGCGCCAGCCAGTTCCACCCTGTTCTGCCGCCAGAAAAACGTCGAACGCGAAATCTGGGAAGGCTTGCGCTACGGTCCGGACGCGGCGCGCACGGCCTTCGGTTTCGATGCGGCGTTTCCCATCGAGGACCTGGACGAAGAGATGGCCAAGCTGCTGGCGAATGCGCCGGTGCTGTACTACTCGCTGGGCCGCAGCACGCCGCTCGATCTGCAGATCAAGCAGTGGATGAGCAATGTACGGGCGCAGGCGCGCGCCGGCATCACCGCGCCGGCCGTGGCCTGCGACCTGCTGCCGATGCTCGACGAGATGCGGCTGTTCAAGGACCACGGCGAGCAGGCGATCATGCTGCGCGCTGCCGGCATCTCGGCCCAGGCGCATGCGCGCGCGATGCGTGCCTCGAAGCCGGGCATGTTCGAGTATGCAATCGAGGCGGAGCTGTTGTACGAGTTCCGCCGCAACGGCGCGCAGGCGCCGGCTTATAACTCCATCGTGGCGGCCGGTGCCAATGCCTGCGTGCTGCACTACAGTGCCAACAATGCGCAGAGCCGCGACGGCGATCTGATTTTGATCGACGCCGGCTGCGAGCTCGATGGCTATGCGTCGGACATCACGCGCACCTACCCGGTCAACGGCCGCTTCTCGCCGGCGCAGCGCAGCCTGTATGAACTGGTGCTGGCCGCGCAGGCAGCAGCGCTGAAGGCGCTCAAGGTCGGGGCGCTGTATACCTCGATACACGAGGCGGCAGTGCTGGTGCTGGCGCAGGGCATGCTGGACCTCGGGCTGCTGGACAAGAACAAGGATGGCAATCTGGACGACGTCATCGCCGACAAGCGCTACCTGCAGTTCTACATGCACGGCACCGGGCACTGGCTGGGCATGGACGTGCATGACGTGGGCCGGTACCGCGACGTCGACAGCGCCGGCAAGCCGTCGCGGCCACTGCAGGCGGGCATGGCGCTGACCGTGGAGCCGGGCATCTATGTGCGGCCGGCGCAAGGCGTGCCGGAGCAGTTCTGGAATATGGGCATCCGCATCGAGGACGATGTGCTGGTCACGGATAACGGCTACACCATCCTCAGCGCCGCCGCACCGAAGACGGTGGCCGAGATCGAACAAGTCATGCAGCAGGCATTATGAGCGAAACCAGTAATTTAGACATCGCCATCTGCGGCGCGGGGCCGGCCGGGATGGCGCTGGCGGCGCTGCTGGCGCGGCGCGGCGTGCCGGCCGGGCGCATCGGCCTGATCGACGCCAAGACGCTGCTCCAGGCCAGCGGGGATCCGCGCACGCTGGCGCTGTCGTATGGCAGCCGCCAGATACTCGAAGAAATCGGCGCCTGGCCCATCAGCGCCACCGACATCCACCAGATCCACGTCTCGCGCCGCGGCCAGTTCGGCCGCAGCCTGATCGACCGCGACCAGCACAAGCTGCCCGCACTGGGCTACGTCACCCGCTACGGCGACCTCGCCATGGCGCTGGGCGCCGCCTGCGAACGGGCCGGTATCCAGATGCTGCGCCCCGCCCGTGTCACCAGCATCGACGAACGGGCCGAGCAGGTACGCCTGAGCATCGCCCCCGAAGCCGCCGATCCCTACACACTGGACGCCGCGATCGTGGTGCAAGCCGAAGGTGGCCTGTTCTCCGACCAGGAAAGCAAGGCGCTGCGGCGCGACTACCAGCAGAGCGCCATCATCGCGCAAGTGCGCAGCAGCGCCCCGATCGCGCACCGCGCCTACGAGCGCTTTACCGAACAAGGCCCGCTGGCCCTGCTGCCGCAAGGCGAAGATTACTCATTGGTATGGTGCGTGCGCCCGGATACCGCAACAGCCCTGCGAGCCCTGGACGACCAGCAATTCCTGAAACAACTGGGCGCCGCATTCGGCACCCGCCTGGGAAACTTCATCAGCGCCTCGCCGCGCCTGGCCTTTCCGCTCGGCCTGAACGCCGACCCGCGCAGCACCGCGCGCACGGTCGCCATCGGCAACGCCGCGCAAACGCTGCACCCGGTCGCAGGACAGGGCCTGAACCTCGGCCTGCGCGACGCCACCGTGCTGGCGCGCCTGCTGGCACAAGGCGCCACGCCGGCTATGCTGTCGCACTTTACCGGCCTGCGCCGCCAGGATCGCGACCTGACGGTGCGCCTGACCGACACCATGGCCCGGGTATTCGCCAACGACTCCCCCGCGCAAGCATTGCTAGGTTTATCGCTGGCCGCCATCGACATGATCAACCCGGCCCGCGGCGTGCTGGCCGAGCTGATGATGTACGGCCACCGCTGATCAAGTGCGGGTGATCGATGCGCCGCCATCGACCAGCGAGGCGGTGCCGGTCACGAAGGCCGAATCGTCCGATGCCAGGTACAGCACCGAGCGCGCCAGCTCTTCCGGCTGCGCCACGCGCTTGAGCGCATGCAAGTTGGTGACGAAGGACGCCGCTTCCGGCGTGTTATTCATGTCGCGGTACATCTGCGTATCCACCGCGCCCGGCAGCACCGCATTTACCCGCACGCCCTGCGGACCGTATTCCGCCGCCAGCGCCTGGGTCAGGCCGATCAGGCCCGATTTGCTGGCCGCGTAAGCGGCCACGCCGGGGAAGGCAAAGCTATAGCCGACAAAGGTCGAGGTGAAGATCACCGAACCGCCGCCGGCCTTGATCATCTCGGGAATCTGGTGCTTGGCGCCGAGGAAGCCGCTGGTCAGGTTGGCGGCCAGGGTTGCGCTCCAGCCCTGCTCCGATACGCCGCTGCTCTCGCCCATTTCGCCCAGCGTGCCGGCGTTGTTGTAGGCGATGTCCAGCCGGCCGTAGGCGTTGACTGCCGCGGCGACCAATTGCTGGTTGAACGCTTCCGAGGTCACGTCGCCGGCCAGCGCGATGGCGACGCCGCCGTCGGCCTTGATCTCGGCCACCAGCGTCGCCAGTTCGGCTTCGCGGCGGGCAGCCACCACCACCTTGGCGCCCTCAGCGGCGAACAGTTTTGCCGTGGCGCGGCCGATGCCCGAGCTGGCGCCAGTGACGATTGCGACTTTTCCTTGTAAGCGGTTCATTTGCAACTCCTTCGTGGTTGGTTGATGTAAGCACTATAGGATGCGCAAAGCCTTCCAACAATCGGCAACGGGCTAAGAAAGCATTCAGGTTTTATGAATTGAAAAGGGCCGGAGCGCTTGCGCGCGTCCGGCCCCGTGCAACCCGGGGTCAGCCCCCTAGGCAAATTATTCGACTGCCTTGCCCATATCCTCGATAACCTTCTTCGCATCGCCGAACACCATCATGGTATTGGCCTGATAGAACAGGTCATTGTCCAGGCCGGCGTAGCCGGAAGCCATCGAACGCTTGTTGACGATGATGCTCTTGGCCTTGTACGCCTCCAGGATAGGCATGCCGGCGATCGGCGATTTCGGATCCTTGGCGGCCGGATTGACCACGTCATTGGCGCCCAGCACCAGCACCACGTCGGTCTGGCCGAATTCGCCGTTGATGTCTTCCATCTCGAACACCTGGTCGTACGGTACTTCGGCCTCCGCCAGCAGCACGTTCATGTGGCCCGGCATGCGGCCCGCCACCGGGTGGATCGCGTACTTCACGCTGACGCCCTTATGGGTCAGCTTCTCCACCAGTTCCTTCAGCGAGTGCTGCGCGCGCGCCACCGCCAGGCCGTAGCCCGGCACGATGATGACGCTTTCCGCATTGGCCATGATGAACGCGGCATCGTCAGCCGAGCCGGATTTGACCGGACGCTGTTCCTTGGCGCCGGCCGGACCGGCATCGGCCGCCTCGCCGCCGAAGCCGCCCAGGATCACGTTGAAGAACGAGCGGTTCATCGCCTTGCACATGATGTACGACAGGATCGCGCCGGAAGAACCGACCAGCGAACCGGCGATGATCAGCATGGCGTTGTTGAGCGAAAAGCCGATGCCCGCGGCCGCCCAGCCGGAATAGGAGTTCAGCATCGACACCACCACCGGCATGTCGGCGCCGCCGATCGGGATGATGATCAGCACGCCCAGCACAAACGCAATCGCGGTCATGATCAGGAACGGCATCCAGGCCGGCTCGGTACCGCCGGCAAAGCAGAACGCCAGGCCCAGGGCCAGCATCACGATGGCCAGGATCAGGTTCAGCATGTGCTGGCCGCTGAAGCTGACCGGCGCGCCCTGGAACAGGCGGAACTTGTATTTGCCCGACAGCTTGCCGAAGGCGATCACCGAACCGGAGAAGGTAATCGCGCCGACGAAAGTGCCGATGAACAGTTCGATGCGGTTACCGAACGGCAGCGCCTCGCCCTTGGCGGCGATGTTGAAGGCGTGCGGTTCCGACACTGCAGCGACTGCGATGCACACTGCCGCCAGGCCGATCAGCGAGTGCATCGCCGCGACCAGCTCCGGCATCTTGGTCATCTCGACCTTCTTGGCCAAGACTGCGCCTATGCCGCCGCCGACGATCACGCCCAGCGCCACCAGCGGCAGGCCGATGCCGCCGCCGCCGGCGGCGGTGGCTTCCGCTTTCAATTTCAGGATCAGCGCCACCGTGGTGACGAACGCGATCGCCATGCCCGACATGCCGAAGGCATTGCCGGTGCGCGCCGTGCCCGGCGACGACAACCCTTTAAGCGCCTGGATGAAGCACACCGAGGCGATCAGGTACATCAGCGTGACCAGATTCATGGAAATGAAATTCATGCTCGTATTCATTGATTCGCTCCCTGCTTGGCCTTCGGCCCTTTTTTCTTGAACATCTCCAGCATGCGCTGCGTGACCAGGAAGCCGCCGAATACATTCACCGCTGCCAGCGCCACCGCGATGGTGCCGGCGATCTGCCCGATCGGGCCTTCGGTCAGCGCGGCTGCCAGCATGGCGCCGACGATGATGATCGCCGATATCGCATTGGTGACCGCCATCAGCGGCGTATGCAGCGCCGGCGTCACGGTCCAGACCACGTGATAACCGACGTAGATGGCCAGCACGAAGATGATGAGATTGATGATGGTGTGACTGACTTCCATGATTCCTCCAGAATTATTTGCGCACTTATTTGCGTAAGACTTCGCCGCCGGAACACAGCAGCGTGGCCTTGATGATTTCATCCTCGCGATCGATGAGCAATTGCTCGTCCTTGTCGATGATCAGCTTGAGAAAATCCAGCACGTTGCGCGCATACAGCGCCGACGCATCGGCCGCCACCAGGGTCGCCAGGTCCGGCTCGCCGACGATGTACACGCCGTGCTTGAGCACAGTCTTGTTCATTTCGGACAGCGGGCAGTTGCCGCCCTGCGAAACGGCCAGATCCACGATGACGGAGCCGGGCTTCATCGCCTTCACCGTCTCTTCGGAAATGAGCACCGGCGCCGGACGGCCCGGTATCAGCGCGGTGGTGATGACGATGTCGGCCAGCTTGGCGCGCTCGTGCACCAGCTCCGCCTGGCGGCGCATCCAGTCGGCCGGCATCGGGCGCGCGTAGCCGCCCACGCCCTGCGCGATTTCTTTCTCCTCGTCGGTCAGGAACGGTACGTCGATGAACTTGGCGCCCAGCGATTCCACCTGCTCCTTGACGGGAGGGCGCACGTCAGATGCCTCGATCACTGCGCCCAGGCGCTTGGCAGTGGCGATCGCCTGCAGGCCGGCCACCCCTACGCCCATGATCAGCACCCGCGCCGCTTTCACGGTGCCGGCCGCGGTCATCAGCATCGGCATGAAGCGCTGGTAAGTGTTGGCCGCCATCATCACCGCCTTGTAGCCGGCAATGTTGGCCTGGGACGACAGCACGTCCATCGACTGCGCGCGGGTGATGCGCGGCACCGCTTCCAGTGCCAAGGCTTGCAGGCCGGCCGAGGCCATCTCCGCATTGTTCTGCGCATCGAAGGGATTGAGCATGCCGATCAGCACCGTCCCCGGCCTCATCTGCGCCCGTTCCTGCGCATTGGGAGCGCGCACCTTGAGGACGATGTCCGCGCCGAACGCCTCGGCCGCGCCGGCAATCTGTGCCCCGGCGGCGGCATAGGCCTGGTCCGTGACCGATGCCGACAAGCCTGCGCCTGCCTGTACGATGATCTGGTGCTTGGCAGCGAGCTTCTTGACTGTTTCGGGCGTCGCCGCAACGCGGGTTTCGCCCGACCGCGTCTCGGCCGGTATGCCTATTCTCATGGTGCCTCCCAAAGGATTGATAAACTGACTAGATGGATAGAATCTAACACGGAATGCGTTTGCATCAACCTTTTTACCCCGGCAACTTTTTAGGACTGTCACACTAAAAAGACGCGTGGGTGGCCGCGCGCCGCATCACTATACTTAATAAACATTCATCAATAACTAGCGGAATCATCACTACATTTATTACTATTTGTCATGAATTGTCGTTAAAAAACAAAATCGCATCACGATCGGATAACTTATCGCGACCATCCTTGTGCTTTTTCAATACGAACCCATCTTTCCCCCATGCTGCGGCGCAACCGAAACGCCAGAACAGGCTAAAATGTCGGCTCTTTCAAGGGATGACTCATGCCGCGTATCTGGAAACCTTCTGTGACTGTTGCCGCCATCGTCCAACGGGAAGATGGCAAGTTCCTGCTGATTGAAGAAGAAACCAGCGACGGCATCCGCATCAACCAGCCGGCCGGCCATCTCGATCCGCATGAGTCGCTGCAGCAGGCGGTGATACGCGAAACCCTGGAAGAGGCGGCCTACGACTTCACGCCGACCGCGCTGGTGGGCATGTATATGTCGCGCTATACCTCGCGCCGCACCGGCGAGGAAGTGACCTACCTGCGCTTTACCTTCTGCGGCACGCCGGGCAAGCAGCACGATCATCCGCTCGATGAAGGCATATTGCGCACCATGTGGCTGACGCGCGACGAACTGGCAGCTTGCCAGGAACGCCACCGCAGCCCGCTGGTGCTGCAGTGCGTGGACGAATACCTGGCTGGCCGGCGCGCGCCGCTGGAGCTGCTGCACACCCATGCTTCGGTGTACAAGGAAGCGATATCAACGTAACGGATAAGTAAGATGAGCAAGAAAAAAGTCGTGATCGGTATGTCAGGCGGGGTCGATTCCTCGGTCGCGGCGTGGATGCTGAAGGAACAGGGCTACGACGTGGTCGGCCTGTTCATGAAAAACTGGGAAGACGACGACGATTCCGAATACTGCTCGACGCGCCAGGACTGGATCGACGCGGCCAGCGTGGCCGACGTGATCGGCGTCGACATCGAAGCGGTCAACTTCGCCTCCGAATACAAGGACCGCGTGTTCGCCGACTTCCTGCGCGAATATCAGGCCGGCCGCACGCCCAACCCGGATGTGCTGTGCAATGCCGAGATCAAGTTCAAGGCCTTCCTCGACCATGCCATGCACCTGGGCGCGGACCTGATCGCCACCGGCCACTACGCGCGGGTGCGCCAGAACGGCGCCAAGCATGAGCTGCTGAAGGCACTCGACCATACCAAGGACCAGAGCTACTTCTTGCACCGTCTGAACCAGGCGCAGTTGTCCAAGACCCTGTTTCCGCTGGGCGAAATTCCCAAGACCGAAGTGCGCCAGATCGCCGAGAAACTGGGCCTGCCAAATGCTGCCAAGAAGGATTCGACCGGTATCTGCTTCATCGGCGAGCGGCCGTTCCGCGAATTCCTGAACCGCTACCTGTCATACAAACCGGGGCCGATGAAAACGCCCGACGGCAAGGTGGTGGGCGAGCATGTCGGCCTGTCGTTCTACACGCTGGGCCAGCGCAAGGGCATAGGCGTGGGCGGCATGAAAGCCTACAAGAACCCCGACGGCAGCAGCGACGCGTGGTATGTGGCGCGCAAGGACGTGGCCAACAACACGCTGTACATCGTGCAGGGACATGACCATCCGTGGCTGCTGTCGTCGACCTTGCGCGCCGACCAGGCCAGCTGGGTCGCCGGCGAGGCGCCGGTGGCGCGCCAGATGTCGGCCAAGACCCGCTATCGCCAGGCCGATGTGGCTTGCGCGCTGGCGCCGGAAGGTGATTCCGATTTCGCCCTGCAGTTCATGGATGCCCAATGGGCGGTCACGCCGGGCCAGTCGGCCGTGCTGTATGACGGCGACGTGTGCCTCGGTGGCGGCATCATCGACAGCTCGACCTTCGCAGCCTGATTCCTGTCAGGCTTCGGCGCCGTTCTCGCCTTCCGCAGTTCCCGGCTCCTTGGCCGCCGCCGCGCGCTGGCGCTTGACCATCGCGATGACGGTATTGCGGATGGTATTGAGCACGGTGTCGGCCTTGAACGGCTTGACGATAAAACCGGCCACGCCCATCGCATGCGCGGCCTGAACGGTGGCCGCGTCGAATTCGCTGGAGACCATGAAGATCAAAGCCTTCGGCCAGTTGCTCTTGATTTCGCGGACCGCATCGCCGCTCGCTTCGATCTGCTCACGCGTGATGCAGACGATATGGGGCTGGAATTTGTGCAGCAGCGGCATGCCGTTGGCGCAGGTGTTGGTCTGGCCCACCACGTCGTAGCCGCCATCGAGCAAGACCGTGTTGAGCAGGCCGCGCGCGACAGCGCTACTGTCGATAATGACTGCCTTTAACATCGTAAAACCTCAGTTTCAATGGACGCCGCTTCACTGGTGCTGTTCCCAGGCCAGCATGTTCCAGCTGACACCGACCCGCACGTCCGTTTTTAATTGCACCAATTGTCGAGAAAGATACAGCATTTCGCGTTCTTTTCGTAGTGTTTCGCCCAGCGTATCCTTCAGAATGCCGGCGCCGGCCATGATGGCGTCCAGAGTGCCGTATGTACGCAACAGTTTGGCGGCGGTCTTGACGCCGACCTTGGACACGCCGGGGATGCTGTCGGTGGCGTCGCCCATCAGCGCCAGCAGGTCCGGCAGCAGCTCCGGCGGCACGCCCCACTTGGCCTCGACCCAGGCGTGGTCGTGCCATTCGCTCTTGAAGTGATCCCAGACGCGGGCGCCGTGCGCGATCAGGCCGTGCAGGTCTTTGTCGGTGCTGGCGATGGTGGCTTCGCCGCGGCCTTCGGCCAGCCAGCGCATGACCACCGTACCGATGACGTCATCGGCCTCCACTTGCGGCAGCGACACCACCTTCAGGCCAAAGCCGGCCAGCTTATCGTAGAAGGCCGGCAGCGCCTCGCGCAGCGGCGACGGCATCGGCGCGCGGCCGGCGCGGTAGCCTGCGTACAGATCGTGGCGCCAGGTGTGGCCGCCGAAGTCGAAGGCCGGCAGCACGTGCGTAGGTTCGTGATCGGCTATCAGTTTGCGCAACGACGACAGCGCGTGGCGCAAGGCGATATCGGCCTTTTCCGCCGAGTCCGGTTCCGCACTGGCTTCATATACGCGGCGCACAATATTCAGGCCGTCGATGGCAAGGAGTCGACCCATGTTCAGTAAGGCGGGTTGGTTCAATCCGCCATTTTACCAAAGCGGCTTATTTCAGCAGCTCGTAGGGGCCGCCGCGTTCGAGGGCGCGCTGGAAGGCGGGGCGGCGGTGGATGCGCTCGAGGAAGGCCATCAGCTTGGGCCACGCCTGGTCCAGCCCGCCACGCGCGGCGGCCGCTTCCAGCGGGAAGCTGAGCTGGATATCGGCCGCGCTGAATTGTTCACCGGCGAACCAGGTGTACTTGCCCAGCTCGCCCTCCAGGTAGTTCATGTGCTGGTTGATCTGCGGCGTGATGTAGATCCGCTTGACCCGCTGCGCCAAACGGCGCGCGATCGGCCGGACAAAGAACGGCGCCGGGCTGGTCTCGATGCGGTCGAACACCAGCTTCATCAGCAGCGGCGTCATCAGCGAACCTTCGGCGTAGTGCAGGAAATAGGTCCAGCGGCGACGCTCCGGCGTGCCGCGCGGCGGGGCCAGGCGGCCTGCGCCGTAGGTGTCGACCAGGTATTCGCAGATCGCGCCCGATTCGGCCACCACGATGTCGCCATCGCTGATGACCGGCGACTTGCCCAGCGGGTGCACCGCGCGCAGCTCCGGCGGCGCCAGCATGGTCTTGCTGTCGCGCTGGTAGCGCACGATCTCGTAGTCCAGGCCCAGCTCTTCCAGCAGCCAGAGCACGCGCTGCGAACGCGAATTATTCAGGTGGTGGACGATGATCATTGGCGTTCCCATAATAGGCGGCCAGCGCCGCGACGGGCTAGCTTAACATTATCGCCAGTTTGCTGCGCCAGCCGCTGTTGATGGATTTCGGCAAGAAACGGCAAACAGCGCTACACTCAAGCGCTCGAACAATTTTCACCACCAGTGCAGCCGGAGTGTTTATGCAAGTGTTGTCCCCGCGTTACCTCGTCTTTGCCGCCGCCATCCTGACCCTGATCCTGTCGCCGCTGTTGACCGACAACCTGCTGATCCCGCTGGCCGCCGCCGCACTGACCGTGGTCGGCATCAGCGATGTGCTGCAGACCAAGCGCGCCTTGCGCCGCAACTACCCGATCATGGCGCATTTCCGCTTTTTCTTCGAATCGATACGGCCGGAGATCCGCCAGTACTTCCTGGAAGACGACACGGTGGCCGCGCCGTTCTCGCGCAACCAGCGCAGCATCGTCTACCAGCGCGCCAAGCTCGATACCGACAAGCGGCCGTTCGGCACGCAGCTCGATGTGTACGCGGCTGGCTATGAATGGATCAACCACTCGATCGCGCCGGCGCCCGAGCAAGACCACAACTTCCGCATCGAAGTCGGCAACCATCCCGACTGCCGGCGCGCGCAGCCGTATTCGGCCAGCGTGTTCAACGTGTCGGCGATGAGTTTTGGCGCGCTGTCGGCCAACGCGATTCTGGCGCTGAACGGCGGCGCCAAGATCGGCGGCTTCATGCACGACACCGGCGAAGGCAGCATCAGCCCCTACCACCGCCAGCACGGCGGCGACCTGGTGTGGGAAATCGGTTCCGGCTACTTCGGCTGCCGCAATACGGACGGCAGCTTTTCGGAACAGGCATTCAAGGCCAACGCCAGCTCGCCGCAGGTCAAGATGATCGAGCTGAAGCTGTCGCAGGGCGCCAAGCCGGGACACGGCGGCGTACTGCCGGGCGCCAAGGTGACCATCGAGATCGCCACCACGCGCGGTGTGCCGCAAGGACAGGACTGCATCTCGCCGGCGCGCCACTCGGCGTTCTCGACGCCGCTGGAAATGCTGGCCTTTATCGACAAGCTGCGCAATCTGTCGGGTGGCAAGCCGACCGGCTTCAAACTGGCGATCGGCCACCCGTGGGAATTCTTCGGCATCGTCAAGGCGATGCTGGCGAGCGGCATCGTGCCCGACTTCATCACCGTCGACGGCAGCGAAGGCGGCACTGGCGCGGCACCGGTCGAGTTCACCGATCACGTCGGCACGCCGCTGCAGGAAGCGCTGCTGCTGGTACATAACACGCTGGTGGGCGCCAATTTGCGCGACCAGATCAAGATCGGCGCGTCGGGCAAGATCATCACCGCCTTCGATATTGCGCGGACCCTGGCGCTGGGCGCGGACTGGTGCAATTCGGCGCGCGGTTTCATGTTCGCGCTGGGCTGCATCCAGTCGCAGAGCTGCCATACGGATCGCTGCCCGAGTGGCGTGGCGACCCAGGACAAGCTGCGCCAGCGCGCGCTGGTGGTGCCGGACAAGATCAGCCGCGTCGCGCACTTCCATCAGAACACCATGAAGGCATTGGCTGAACTGATCGCCGCGGCCGGGCTGACGCACCCGTCGCAACTGAAGCCGCATCATCTGGTGCGGCGCATCTCGCCCAATCAAGTGAAGCTGGCATCGGCGCTGTTGCCGTACCTGGAACCGGGCGAGCTGCTCGACCCATCGCAGCTGTCCCGTCTGCCGCCAGTGTTTGGCCTGTACTGGCCGATGGCGCAGGCGGAGTCGTTCAATCCGCTGTGTTGATATGATGGCGTGACGTTGGACATCAGAACAAAGCCGCACTCTTGGCAATCAGGCCCAGTGTCCTCGACATATTGGATAACATCAGGCCTATCAGCCAGCGCGCGCTCGTGTTGAGCTCTTTGCCTCGCTGCGCCAAGCCGCGGTCCGTAGGTGGGCGTAACCCGGCCAGAGCCCGCTCCGTATGCTCGCGCAGATGCGCGATCTCATCGGCAAGCCGCTCGTCAGCGGCGTGCAAGCGATCCAAGTCTTCCCTGAATGTTGCCACAGAGGCCATTACTTTTACCAGTCGTGCTTGCTGATCCATATCATGCTCCCGCGCCTATCCTTTACTGTGGATCAGGCGGGCGTCGAGGGTATTGAGCTTGGACAGCCAGCGCGGCTAAAAGTTCCGGCTCAGCGCTGCACGTGCAGCTTGATGACGCGCTTGAGCGGCTTGGCGCTGTCGGCGCCCTCGGCCGGCGCGGCGGGCGTGGTTGCGCAAGAGCGGCAACTGGAGCAACCGTCGCCGCAGCTGGACTGTGTGTTGAACAGCGCCGCCACTTTATTCTGGTCGTAGCCGCGCCGCGTCAGGAAGTAGACGATCTGCCGGCGCCACGCCGCCGGCAGATACTTGGTGCAAAAGTGCAGCGCAGCGGCCGCGACGATCACGCCCACAATCACTTGCTGCCAAACTTGGGAACTCATCTCAGCCTCCGATGAAGAACAGCGAAATCCGGTACGTCAGGAACGAGGCGGCATACGCCAGCGCGAACATGTAGCCGGCCATCAGCAGCGGATAACGCATGCTGTTGGTCTCCCGGCGCACCACGCTCAAGGTTGACATGCACTGCGGCGCGAACACATACCACGCCAGCAGCGACAAGGCAGTCGGCAGCGCCCACGAACCGGCGATGATAGGCGTGAGCGATTGCGCCAGTTCCTCGCCGGTCTGCGACAGCGCATACACGGTGCCCAGCGCCCCCACCGCCACTTCGCGCGCCGCCAGTCCCGGCACCAGCGCGATGCAGATCTGCCAGTTGAAGCCGATCGGCGCGAAGATCACTTCCAGGCCACGTCCCGCCATGCCGGCCAGGCTGTAATAGATGGCCGGATGGGTCGCACCTGCCGGCGCGCCAGGGAAGCTGCTCAGGAACCACAGCAGCACCATCAAGGTCAAAATAATCGTCCCCACGCGCGACAGGAAGATCTTGCAGCGTTCCCACAAGCCCAGCGCCAGGTTGTGCAGGTGCGGCCAGTGGTAGGCCGGCAGTTCCAGCATCAGCGGCTGCTGGTGGTTGGCGCCGATGGTGCGCTTCATGCAATAGGCCACCGCCATCGCCGACGCAATGCCGGCCACGTACAACACGAACAGCACCAGTCCCTGCAAGCTCATAAAGCCCGCCAGTTCGCGCTCGGGAATGAAGGCAGCAATGATCAGCGCATAGATAGGCAGCCGTGCCGAGCAGGTCATCAGCGGCGCAATCATGATGGTCACCAGGCGGTCGCGCGGATTCTGGATGGTGCGTGCCGCCATAATGCCCGGCACCGCGCAGGCAAAGCTCGACAGCAGCGGAATGAAGGCGCGTCCCGACAGGCCAACGCCGCCCATCAGCCGGTCCAGCAGGAAGGCCGCGCGCGGCAGGTAACCGCAGTCTTCCAGGACCAGGATGAAGAAGAACAGGATCAGAATCTGCGGCAGGAACACCAGCACGCTGCCGGCGCCGCCCATGATGCCTTCGACCAGCAGGCTGCGCAGCAGGCCGTCCGCCATATTCGCCTTGATGATCCCGCCCACGCTGTCGACGCCGGCCTTGATCATGTCCATCGGCGCATTGGCCCAGCTGAACACTGCCTGGAACACCAGGAACATCAGCACCGCCAGGATGATCGGCCCCAGTACCGGATGCAGCACCACATCGTCGATCTTCTCGCTCAGGTTGCCGGTATCGTGGAAGTCATTGCTGACCAGCGACAGGATGCGGCGCACCTCCTTTTGCGTGTCTTCCACCGACACGGCATCGATGGCCGACAGCGGCAGGGCCTGCACGGTCTGCAGCGGCCACATTTCGTCCAGCGCGCGCAGCAGCGATTTTTCGCCGCCGCCCTGCACCGCCACGGTTTCCACCACGGTCATGCCCAGTTCCATGGCCAGGCGGTCGGCGTCGATTTCGATGCCGCGCTTCTTGGCCACGTCGACCATGTTCAGCGCCAAAATCATCGGCAGGCCGAGGCGCTTGATTTCCAATACCAGGCGCAGGTTCAGGCGCAGATTGGTCGCGTCGACCACGCACACCACCACGTCCGGCGACGCTTCGCCCTGGCGCAGGCCGGCCACCACATCGCGCGTGATCGCTTCGTCGGGCGTGTGCGCCGACAGGCTGTAGGCGCCCGGCAAGTCCAGCACGCGGAACGGCCGGCCGGCCGGCGAGGTGAACATGCCTTCCTTGCGCTCGATGGTCACGCCCGCATAGTTGGCGACCTTCTGGCGCGCGCCGGTCAGGCGGTTGAATAGCGCGGTCTTGCCGCAGTTGGGATTGCCCAGCAAGGCCACCATCGGCAGTTGCGCCACGGCTGCGACCGTTTTTTCAATTGCACCCATTATTTAGTCCGGTTGGATCGAGATCAGCGCGGCCTCGAAACGGCGCAGCGCAAACGTGGAATTGCCGACCTTGATTGCCAGCGGCTCGCCGCCCGGCATGCCGCGCTTGAGCAGGCGGATTTTCTCGCCCGGCACAAAACCCAGCTCCATCAGGCGGCGCGCGAGGTCGGCACCGTCGTCGGCCGAACTGCCCGGCGCGACGTGCACAACCGTTCCACTGGCACCCGTGGGCAGGGTGTCGAGCTTGATCAGGGGCGGTGCGTTCGTCATGCCTATTCCATTCATAGAGTCCGCTGGGCGGCTGCCGCTGCGGGTGGCCCGGGAGCGGCAAGATCGCGTGCTCATCGGAAACAACAATACTAGCATTATAAACGGGAATGCGAATGACTTCTATTTGCGCTTGCATCCTGCTGAAAGTTGAGGCAGAATACAGCTTAATGATAATGATTCGCATTAAATGGCGAATCAGCAATATTAGCGAGGTGTAAAGATGATCGTTTGTGTTTGCAACAATATCTCCGACCGCGAAATCCGCCAGGCCATCGAGCTGGGCATTACGTCCATGGATGAACTGCGCAACGACCTGGGCGTGGCCACCTGCTGCGGCCAATGCCTGGACTACGCCGTCGCGTTCTTGAACCAGCACCTGGCCACCATCGAGGCCAGCGCCGACGCGCCGGCCATGCAGGAAACCGTGCTGCAGCGCCCAGTGTTCAGCGCATAACTCCCGGCGCGGCGCGAATCTGAATGGTTTTCATTTGCGCTAGCGCTCTTAGTCCGGTGATATTGCTACACAGCCGCGGCTGGCTGTGGGCGCAGTGGGTAGATCGTGGCAAAATGTCAGGATTGCCAACCCACTTAGAAAGTATCCCATGAAGGGTGATAAAGACGTCATTAAGCTGCTCAATGCGCAGCTGACCAACGAACTCACGGCCATCAACCAGTACTTCCTGCATGCGCGCATGTACCGCCACTGGGGCTTCGAGAAAATCGCCAAGAAGGAATACGAAGAATCGATCGGCGAAATGAAGCATGCCGACAAGCTGATCGACCGTATCCTGATGCTGGACGGCCTGCCCAACCTGCAAGCCATGCACAAGATCATGATCGGTGAATCGACCGAAGAGATGATCGCCTGCGACCTGAAGCTGGAACATGGCGCGCAAAAGACTGTCAAGGAAGGTATCGCCGCCGCTGAAAAGGCGGCCGACTATGTGTCGCGCGACCTGCTGCTGGAAATCCTGGAAGACACCGAAGAGCACATCGACTGGCTGGAAACCCAGCAAGACCTGATCAGCAAGGTCGGCATCCAGAACTATCTGCAAAGCCAGATGGCCGACGCATAAGCCGGAGCCGCACACCACAACGCCGCCATAGCGCTACGGCGGCGTTGTCTATTGCGGTACGGTTTCCTTGAACGAAGCGCGCTCGGACAGCTTGTCGAACAGCCGCGCCAAGTTCGGATGAGCGTCGCGCCAGGTGATTTCCGGGAAGCGGAACGACAGCCAGCCCAGGGTGCAGCCGACACAGACGTCGGCCAGCGAATAATGGTTGCCGGCGCAATAAGGCTGCTCGCCCAGGCGCTCGGACAGCGCGGCCAGGCTCAGCGTCACCTTGCCCAGCTGGCGCGCTATCCAGTCGGCGCTTTGCTGCTCGGGCGGGCGCAGCGTGCGTTCCAGCCGCACCAACACAGCCGCGTCCAGCAAGCCGTCAGCCAGCGCTTCCCAGCACTTGATATCGGCCCGTTCACGGCCGTTCGGCGGCAGCAGCTTGCACACCGGCGTCAGCGTGTCGAGATACTCGACCATGACGCGCGAATCGATCATGACGTTGCCGTCTTCCATGACCAGGCTGGGCACCTTGCCCAGCGGGTTCAGATGCTGGATGGTGCTATCGGGCGCCCACACGTTTTCCAATTCGAACTGGTAGTCCAGCTTCTTTTCAGCCAACACGACACGAACTTTGCGTACATACGGGCTGGTGAGTGAACCGATGAGTTTCATAAATGCTTAAAGTAGATGATTAGGTAACAGTATAACATCGGCGGGAGTCATCGCCGCCAATGGTAAAATTCTGTTTTGCACCAATCACCAACCGCCTCCCGCCCCCCCCATGACTACTACTCCCTACTCCACGCTGTCGGCCCTGTCCCCCCTGGACGGCCGCTATGCCGGCAAGACCGACAAGCTACGCCCCATCCTGTCCGAATCGGGCTTCATGCATCACCGCGTGAAGGTCGAAATCTCCTGGCTGCAAGCGCTGTCGCTGGCCGGCTTTGCCGAGATCAAGCCGTTTTCGGCGGCCGGCATGGCCCTGCTGGACAAGATCGCCAACGAATTTACCGAGGCCGATGCGGCCCGCATCAAGGAAATCGAAGCCGTCACCAACCACGACGTGAAGGCCGTGGAGTACTGGCTCAAGGAGCAGGTCAAGGACCTGCCGGAGCTGGTGGCCGCGTCGGAATTCATCCACTTCGCCTGCACTTCGGAAGACATCAACAACACTTCGCACGGCATGATGCTCAAGGCGGCCCGTGACAGCGTGATGCTGCCGGCATTGCATAGCGTGATCGCCAGGCTGAAAGAGATCGCCATCGCCAACGCCGACGTGCCGATGCTCTCGCGCACCCACGGCCAGACCGCCAGCCCGACCACCCTGGGCAAGGAAATGGCCAACGTGGTAGCCCGTCTGCAGCGCGCCGTCAAGCGCATCGAGCAGGTCGAGATCCTGGGCAAGATGAACGGCGCGGTCGGCAACTATAACGCCCACCTGTCGGCTTATCCAGCCTTCGACTGGCCGGCGTTCTCCAAGGACGTGATTGAACAGCGCCTGGGCCTGGTGTTCAACCCGTACACCATCCAGATCGAGCCGCACGACTACATGGCTGAGCTGTTCGACGCCTTCGCGCGCGCCAACACCATCCTGCTGGACTTGAACCGCGACATCTGGAGCTATGTCTCGCTGGGTTACTTCAAGCAAAAGCTGAAGGCCGGCGAGATTGGTTCGTCGACCATGCCGCACAAGGTCAACCCGATCGACTTCGAAAACTCGGAAGGCAACCTGGGCCTGGCCAACGCCGTGCTGAAGCACCTGTCGGAAAAGCTGCCGGTATCGCGCATGCAGCGCGACCTGACCGATTCGACCGTGCTGCGCAACATCGGCGTCGGCCTGGGCTACACCCTGCTGGCCTATGACAGCTGCCTGCGCGGCCTGCACAAGCTGGAAGTCAACCACGCCCGCCTGGCTGCCGACCTGGACACCAACTGGGAAGTGCTGGCCGAGCCGGTGCAGACCGTGATGCGCCGCTACGGCATCGAGAACCCCTACGAGCAGCTGAAAGAGCTGACCCGCGGCAAGGGCATCTCGAAAGACGCGCTGCGCGACTTCATCACCGGCCTGGCCATCCCGCAAGAGGCCAAGGACCTGCTGCTGCAGATGACGCCAGCCAATTACATCGGCATCGCCACCGCACTGGCGAAGGCGATCTAAGCCCACCAGCCCTCCCGGTCCTGCCGCGAGGGCTTTTTTCTTGGAAAAACCGGCAAGGCGGTCCGCCCCAAAATGGCGGGCCGGCAAGCACGCAGCGCATTTCTTTGGTATATTAGTCCTAATACGTACTATTTTTAACGGAGAAATTCGATGCAACGCTATACCAAACCTGCAATGTTGCTGCACTGGCTCACCGCGCTGCTGATCATTGCCGCCTTTTTCCTCGGGCTGACGATGGTCGACATCCATGGCATTACGCCAACCAAGCTGAAATACTATTCCTGGCATAAGTGGATGGGCGTCACGGTGCTGCTGCTGGCCGTGATCCGCGTGCTCTGGCGCCGCGGCAATAAACCGCCGCCACCGATCGCCGGCATGCCGGCCTGGCAGCACCAGCTGGCCGATGCGGTGCACTACCTGCTGTACTTGCTGATCTTCGCGGTGCCGATTTCCGGCTACTTCTACACCTATGCGGCCGGCGTGCCGGTGGTTTACCTGGGCCTGGTGCAGCTGCCGGCCGTGATCGACCCGAATCCGCAATGGAAGCCGCTGCTGAAGGCCGTTCACTACTGGCTGACCATGGGCATGGCCGCCATCGTATCGGCACACATCCTGGCCGCCCTCAAGCATCACTTCATCGACCGCGACGACGTGCTGAAACGCATGCTGCCCGGCGCTTAATTGTCCTCCCACCTCACCGAAACAGGAGTCTCTCCATGAAAAAAGCCGTCCTCGTATCCCTGCTGGGCCTGTCCCTGGCCGCCAGCGCCGCCGCCTTGAAAACCGATACAGCCAAGAGCACCGTCGCGGCCGTGTTCAAGCAAATGAACGTGCCGGTGGAAGCCAAGTTCAAGAAATTCGCCGTGACGATCGACTATGACGCCGCCAAGCCGGATACCTCCAAGGCCAGCGTCGACGTCGACACCGCCAGCCTGGACGTGGGCGAAGAGGACATGAACAAGGAAGTGGCCAAGAAAGAATGGTTCAACGCGGCCCAGTTCCCCAAGGCGACCTTCGTTTCGAGCGCGATCAAGGCCGCCGGCCCGGGCAAGTTGACCGTGACCGGCAAGCTGACCATCAAGGGCAAGGCCAGCGACGTGACCTTCCCGCTGACGGTCAAGGATGAAGGCGGCAAGCATGTATTCGACGGCGCCCTGCCGATCAAGCGCCTGGCCTACAATATCGGCGAAGGCGAGTGGAAGGACACCGGCATGGTGGCCGATGACGTGACCATCAAGTTCCACGTGGTCGGACAATAATCTTCCCGCAGAGAGGAGCCACACATGAAGTTGCAGTTCCTGATCGCCAGCTTGCTGGCGGCGTCGGCCACCTCGGCCATCGCCGCCACGTACAACGTCGACCCCAGCCACACCTATCCGAGCTTTGAAGCCGACCACATGGGCTTGTCCGTCTGGCGCGGCAAGTTCGACAAGACCAGCGGCACCATCACCATGGACCGCGCGGCCAGGACCGGCGCGCTGGACATCGTGATCGACGCGGCCTCGATCGACTTCGGCCTGGACAAGATGAACAGCCATGCCAAGTCGCCCGACATGTTCAACGTCGAGAAATTCCCGACCGTGACCTACAAGAGCAAGAGCTTCAAGTTCGACGGCGACAAGCTGGTCGGGGTTGATGGCGAACTGACCTTGCTGGGCGTGACCAAGCCGGTGTCGCTGAAGGTGGACCGATTCAACTGCATCATGCATCCGCGCCTGAAGCGTGAAGTGTGCGGTGCCAACGCCGTGGCCGAATTCAAGCGCACCGATTTCGGCCTGAACTACGCCACCCCGGCCTTCGCGCCGGAAGTGAAGCTGGCGATCCAGATCGAAGCGATCAAGAGCGAATAAGCCCCCTGGCTTGCGCCAAGCCCCCGTCGCTGCGCCCAGCCGCATGCCACGGGGGCCTTTTTTGCGCCTGCACCGTTGGCGCGCTGCAGTCGCTCGGCTGCGCCGTCCAGCGGCCGTATGGGTTACATTGATGGTTCCGCACCGCCCATTGAACCTGTTGAAGGAGTCGTCATGCCAGCCAAGAAAATTGCCGTCATCATCGGTAGCCTGCGCAAGCAATCGTACACCCGCAAGATCGCTCATGAACTGATCGCGCTGGCGCCGCCGTCGCTACAGTTCGACATCGTTGAGATCGGCGAGCTGGCCATGTACAACCAGGACCTGGAAGAAAACGGCGCCGTCGCGCCGCAGGCGTGGACCCAGTTCCGCCAGCGCGTCAAGGAAGCGGACGGCGTGCTGTTCCTGACGCCGGAATACAACCGCTCGATGCCGGGCTGTCTCAAGAATGCGCTCGATGTCGGCTCGCGCCCCTATGGCAGCAGTGTGTGGAGCGGCAAGCCGGGCGCCATAGTCAGCGTGTCGCCGGGTGCCATCGGCGGGTTTGGCGCCAATCACGCGCTGCGCCAGTGCATGGTGTTTCTCGACGTGCCGCTGCTGCAGCAGCCGGAAGCCTATGTGGGCAACGTCGCCCATCTGCTGGGAGCGGACGGCAAGCTCAATAACGACACCACCAAGCAGCTGTTGAGCAAGTTCGCCCAGGCCTACGCGGCCTGGGTGGAGCAGCACGTCAAGTAGACAAGTAGACCCGCGACCGGCGCTGCGGCCGCAGCTGCGGCGCGCGCTCGCCCGGCAGGCGGGCGGGCCAGATGCTGTGCAGCGCAGCCTCCCGGAAACGCAACCCAGCCCAGTAATAACTGCCCCAATGCAACGAAATTGACGCCGCGCAAAGCCCTGCCGTCTGGGCTGGCGTCGCTCAAAAAGCGGGCACGAATGATACAATTCGCCCCTAGATATCCGTGCCTATCCGGCGCGCGCCCTTCCCACTGCACTCTGAGATCCAGACACCATGCACCCAGTCATGCCGACGCCTTACGAAAAAGGCAATCAAAACCAGACCACCCTGTGGACCGAATGCATCGCTTTCTACCAGGAACTGGCCCAGCGCTACCCGCAAGTGCTGCGTTTTGAACAAATCGGCGTGTCCGACGGCGGCGTGCCGGTGCATGCCGGCGTAGTCAGCCCGGACGGCGTGTTCGACCGCGAGCAGCTCAAGCGCGAAGGCCGCACCGTCTTCTTCAACAACAACGGCATCCACCCGGGCGAACCGGAAGGCGTCGACGCCTGCATGGCCATGGTGCGTGACTTTTGCTTCGACCCGGCCAAGCTGGCCGCGCTGGGCAACACCGTGCTGCTGTTCGTCCCGCTGTACAACGTCGACGGCGCGCTGAACCGCGCCAACACCTCGCGCGTCAACCAGGACGGCCCGGAGCAATTCGGCTTCCGCGGCAACAGCCGCCACCTGGACCTGAACCGCGACTTCATCAAGTGCGACACGCTCAACGCCAAGATGTTCAACCTGCTGCTGACCAGCTGGGACCCGGACGTGATGGTCGACACCCACACCTCCAACGGCGCCGACTACCCGTACACCATGACCTTGATCCACACGCAAGCGGACAAGCTCGGTTACGGGCTCGGCCCCTTCCTGCGCAACACCATGCTGCCGGCGATCTACGCGCAGATGGCAGCGCAAGGCTGGCCGACCTGCCCTTACGTCAACCCGGTCAAGGACAGCCCGGACGACGGCATCGCCGAATTCCTCGAAGTACCGCGTTTCTCGACCGGCTTCGCAGCACTGCATCACGTGATCGGCTTCATGCCGGAGACGCACATGCTGAAGCCCTTCAAGGACCGCTACGATTCCATGCGCGCCCTGGTCGACGTGACGCTGGCCTTCACCGTCGAACACGGCGCCGAGATCCAGCGCCTGCGCGCCGAAGCGCGTCAGCAGGCCGCAGCCGCCACCGAGTGGCCGGTCAGCTGGAAGATGGACGAGAAAAATCCATCCACCTTCCGCTTCAAGGGCTACCAAGCCCAGCGCTCGCCGAGCAAGCTGGGGCACTACATGCGCCTGTCCTACGACCGCAGCGCGCCGTGGGAAAAGGACATCGCCTACTACAACAGCTTCGTGCCGGACGCCGTGGTGCGCGCGCCGAAAGGCTACATCGTGCCGCAAGCCTGGCGCGAAGCGATCGAGCGCCTGCAATGGAACGGCGTCGAGATGGCCCCGTTCACCGAAGCGTCGACCGTCGAAGCGCAGTACTACCACATCGCCTCCGTCCGTGCGCGCGCCAGCGCCTACGAAGGCCATATGTATCACGACGACGTGGTGCTGGAAGCGCGCACCGGCAGCTTTACCGTGCAGCCGGGCGACTTCTACATCCCGCTGAACCAGTCCAGCGCGCGCTATGCCGTCGAGACGCTGGAACCGCAGGCCCATGACAGCTTCTTCCGCTGGGGCTTCTTCAACAGCGTGCTGGAAAAGAAGGAAGCCTACTCCGACTACGTATTCGAAGACCTGGCGATGGAAATGCTGGAAACCGAACCGCAACTGCGCGCCAAGTTCGACGCCTGGAAGGCCGCCCATCCGGACCTGCTGGCGCAGCAGGACAAGGTACTGGGCTTCATCTTCGAGCACGGCAAGCGCCACGCCGAGCCGGAATGGCGCCGCTACCCGGTGCTGTCGGTCTTCTGAGATGCACTACGCACTGAACCTGCGGACCTTCTTCTATAGCCATTACTTCTATCTCGGACTGCGCTTCGCCACGGGGCTGGTCGGCGTCACGCTGATCAGCCTGCAGTTCTCCGGCATGGCGACCGCGATGACGGTCTGCATCGGCGCGCTGTGCACGGCGCTGATGGACATGCCCAGCCCCTTGCGGCACAAATTCAACGAGATGAGCGCATCGGTGCTGCTGTGCAGTGCCGTGACGCTGCTGATCAGCCTGTGCGCGCCGGTGCACTGGCTGCTGATGACGATGCTGGTCCTGGTCAGCTTCCTGGCCTGCATGATGGTTGTCTACGGCAAGAAGTCGATGCCGCTGCAACTGGCCACGCTGTTCATCATGACCATGTCGATGGAACATGACATGTCGGTGCGCCAGTCCTTCATGCACACTGGCCTGTTCACGCTGGGCGCGGTGGCTTACCTGGCCTATGCGATGGGCGTCTCGTGGATGCTGCGTCATCGTATCAAGCAGCAGGTGCTGGCGGAAGCGCTGTTCGAACTGGCGGCCTACATCGACATCAAGGCCGATTTCTACGACACGCGCTACAACCTCAGCGAGCAGTTCAACAAGCTGGTGCGCCATCAAAGCCTGCTGGCCGACCGCCAGCAAGCCTCGCGCGACCTGATACTGCGCAGCCACCAAAACGCCAAGGATGCGATCGTGGTGCAGGTCCACGTCTGCATGCTGGACCTGTATGAGCTGATCCTGTCGACCCACACCGACTACGCGCAGCTGCGCCTGCACCTGGCCGATTCGCCGGTGCTCAAGACGCTGCACGACATCGCCTGGAAGGCCGCACGCGATATCGAATCGGTGGCCTACGACGTCACGCGCAAGCGCGCTTCCTGGCCGGAGATCAGCTACGAGCAGGAATTCGCCGATATCGAAGCCGAGCTGGCACGCCTGCAGCAGCGCCTGGACGAAGGCAAGCCGGTGCAGGAAGCGCTGGCCGTGCTGCGCGCCCAGCGCAACAAGATCCGCGCCATCCACAAGATGATAGGCGAGCTGCATCAGGCCAGCCAGAAAGCCTACGACAGCACGCCGTTCTGGATCGACGCCGACATGGGACCGTTCCTGTCGCAGCAGAAGTACGAATTCCAGATGATACGCTCGCACCTGCGCTGGGACTCTCCGATTTTCCGCTTCTCGCTGCGAGTGGCGATGGCGATCACGGTCGGCCTGACGGTAGCGGGCTGGCTGCCGTATGCGGCGCATAGCTACTGGATCGTGCTGACGGTGGTGATCATCCTCAAGCCCAGCTTCAGCATGACCAAGCAGCGCCGCGGCGACCGCATCGTCGGCACGGTGATCGGCTGCGTGCTGACCGCGCTGATTATCAAGTTCCTGGATTATCCGGCCTTCATCCTCGGCATCCTGGTACTGGCGACGGTGGCGATGCCGACCTTTGTCTACCTGCGCTACCGCTACGCGGCCATCGCGGCCAGCATGATGATACTGCTGCAGATGCACCTGATCGCGCCGGGCAATCACAACCTGATCACCGAACGGCTGGTCGACACGGTCATTGGCGCGCTGGTAGCGACGGCGTTCAGCTTCGTGCTGACCAGCTGGGAATATCAAACGCTGCCGCGCCTGATCCGCGCGGTGCTGGACGTAAACCTGCGCTACATGCAGGCCAGCTTCGATCTGCTGCAGGGGAAAGGCAAGGACGATTTCGCCTATCGCATCGAACGCAAGCGGCTGATGGACAGCCTGGCAGCGCTCAGCGCCGCGCTGGTGCGCATGCTGGACGAACCGCTACGCATGCAGCGCGCGGTGGAGGATATCAACCTGTTCATCGTGCAAAATTATCTGCTGGTGGCGCACGTGGCGGCGCTGCGCTCCATCTTGCGCCGGCATGCGAAGGAGCTGCCGGCCGATGCGGTCAATGCGATGCTGCGCCAGAGCCATGACGGCGTGTGCCGCGTCCTGGTTCAGGCGCTGGAGCAGCAAGGGCACAAGGTGACGCTGCCGCCGCAGGAAGATACGGCCGGCGCGCCGGATCTGCAAGCGGTGCCGTGGTCCGGCTGGCCGCTGGTCCAGCGCCGCATCCGCTTACTGCAAGCCGATGCCAGCAAGATCATCGTCCACAGCGAAGCCATCGAGCGCGATGTGGCGCAAGCCTGATTTCAGCCCCAACACAACACCGCGGCCACCCTGATGGCTTGGCGCCGACTTCGGCCCATGCGGCAAGCCTAGGGGCTGCCCGCGGATGTACGCCGCTGGGCTAGGCAGGCACACCTGCTACCATGAGCCGCATGAGCCAACCTCACTCCTCCCTGACCGGCCGCGACCTGCTCTCGGCGCTGCTCGTCATCCTGATCTGGGGCAGCAATTTCGTCGCAATGAAAATCGGCTTGCGCGACCTGACGCCATTCCAGATGGGCGCCGGCCGCTATGTGTTCGCGGTGCTGCCGCTGATCTTCTTCGTGCGTGCGCCCCAGCTGCCGGCCAAGTGGCTGCTGCTATATGGTCTATGCCAGGGTGTAGGCCAATTCGGCCTGCTGTTCCTCAGCCTGAAGGTTGGCATGTCGGCCGCGCTGGCCTCGGTGCTGCTGCAAACCCAAGTGTTCTTCAGCGCCTTCTTCAGCGTGGTGCTGCTGCGCGAACGCCTCAACCGTGCCCTGCAATGCGCGCTGCTGCTGGCCGCGCTGGGACTGGCCTGCTTCGGCATGAACTACCTGTCGCCCGGCCAGGCCGGCGGCACCACGCTGGGCGGCTTCCTGCTTTGCCTGGCCGGCGCTGCGATGTGGTCCGCCTCCAACATCGTGGTGCGGCGCGCGCAGCAGGCCACGCCGCAGTTCGACGTGGTCAGCTTCATGGTCTGGTGCAGCCTGGTGCCGATACTGCCGTTTGTCGCGCTGTCGCTGGCCTTCGACGACCCCGCCACGCGCTGGCACTGGATGTCCGCCCCGTTCGGCACCTGGGCCTCGCTGGCCTACCTGGGCTGGATGGCCACTATCCTCGGCTACGCCTTGTGGACACGCCTGCTCAAGCGCCACCCGCTCAACCGCGTGGCGCCCTTCAGCCTGGGCGTGCCGGTGGTCGGCATCAGCGCCGGCATGCTGATGCTGGGCGATAGCATCAACGGCTGGCAGTGGGCCGGCATCGCGCTGATCGTCGCGGCACTGATCGTCGTGATGTTCGGCGGCCGCTGGCTGGAGCGCGCAAGCGGCTAAGCCTGCGCTTGCGCAAAGCAGACGCGGTTGCGGCCCGTCTGCTTGGCGCGGTACAGCAGCGCGTCAGCCTTCTGCAGCATCGCCTCCACCGTGCCGGCCGCCAGGTCGGCATACACGCCCATGCTCATCGTGACTTTCAGCTCCGGATGCACCTCGTGCCACGGGAAACCCTCGATCATCTGACGCAGCTTGTCGCACAGGGCCGCCGCTTGTGGCAGCGGCGTGTCCGGCAGCGCGATGACGAACTCCTCGCCGCCGTAGCGCGCCACCAGGTCGCTCAAGCGCATATGGCTGCGCAGGATCTCGCCCACCTGGCGCAGCACCGCGTCACCGGTCGCGTGCGAGAACTGGTCGTTGATGCGCTTGAACAAATCAATATCGCCTATCACCAGGCTCAATGGCCGCCTGTGGCGCAGCGCCTGGTTGAACAGCGTCGTGGCCTGCTCGTCGAAATGGCGGCGGTTATACAGCTTGGTCAGCGCATCGCGCACGCTCAGTTCGCGCAGTTGCTCCGCCTGCGCCAGGATGGTCTGGTGCGAGGCGCTCAATTCCTCGTGGCTGCGCGCCAGCTTTTCGCTCATATCGTTGAAGGCGGTGGCCAGTGCGGCGATTTCATCCTTGCCCTGCACCGGCACCCGCTGCAGCAGCGAGCCGCGGTGCATGGCGCGCGCTGCCTGCGTCAGGCGGCGCAGGGTGCGGCTCAGGCCCTCGCTGAGCAGCACGCCCAGCAGCAGCGCCAGCGCCGTTGCCGCCGCCGCGCCGGCGATCAGCGCGTCGCGCATCGCGGCCAGGTATTGCTGTTCCTGTTTGCTGGGCGTAACAACCCCTTCCGGCGACACGTAAGCGGCCACATGGCCATGCACCTCGATCGGCTGGGCGTTCTTGCGCGCGGCGCCCGGCAACAGTTCGCCACGCCGGTAGGCGCCGGCGCCCAGCAGCACGCGGAAGTTTTCGTCGGCGACGATGAAGTGGAACGGCGGCTCGTTGCGGCCGGGACCGCGCGGCGGCGCTGACGGACGCTGGCCGGCTGCCTCGGGCGGCGGCGCTGGACCTGGTCCATCTTCCTGCGCGCCGCCGTCCGGCGCTCCCGGCGCCATCTCGCCCCGCTGCAGCGCCCCCTGGCGCCGCTGGCCATCCATGCGCTGCGCATAGGTATCGAAGCCCTCGGCGCGGGTCGCCGCCTGCCAGCTGCCGTATTGCTGCAGATAGCCGCGCATCTGCGCATAAAAATGCCCGGCCGCCTGCTGGCGGCGGATTTCATCGACCTTGTGGGTGACGCCCAGGTACGCCAGCCCGCCCACGGTCGCCACTGCCGATAGACCGGCCAGCAGCATGGCCAGCATGAATTTGATGCGCAGGGACATCTCCAGCTCCTGGATTTTATTGCCAATTGAACAGCAATAATACCTGAGCACCATCCTGACGGCGAGCCTGACGTTACCCCAAAGAATTAATTTTGCTGAAATTCCGCACAGTGTTATGCGATTTTCTTATGGCTCGTATCACAAATCAAAATTTTATTTATTACTGAAACACGCGCATACTGCACTGCAGCAAACGAATACACGGAGTCTCACCATGCGCACACCGAACCATAGCCTGAGCTATCACGACTACGACAACACCAGCTACACCAGCAATGTCGCCGCTGCAGCACGCGGCTTGCTGCAAGCCCTGTTTGCAGTCCAGCCACGCGCGGCGGCCGCCGACGGCGCCGTTGTTTCGCGGCGCAACAAGCAAGACTCCCGCACGCTGCTGTTGCGCAGCGCGGACGATTACGAGCGCCATTCGCCGAATCTGTCTGCTGAACTGCGCTTCATGGCGTCCCGCGGCTAAGCGCATCTGAGCGAATCTGAGCGAATCCAAGCAAATTTAACTTACTGGAGAAATACCATGCTGACCATTATCGAAAACCTGCCTGCCGCTATCGCCCTGTCCGGCCTGGTGCTGCGCCTGTACCTGGGTGGCAAGCCAAGCAGCAGCAACAACGAGCAAGCTTAAAAACAAAAAACCCGGCGCTGGCCGGGTTTTTTGTTGCTTGGCGAGGTATCACGCCGTGCGATTGAGCTTGGAGTTGCGTACGCCGTAGCCGAAATAGGTGATCACGGCCAGCGTCATCCAGATCACGAATATCGTATAGGTCGTCATCGACAGGCCGAACATCAGATACAAGCATGCCGCAATGCTCAGGCTAGGCACGAAATACGGGCCGAATGGCACGCGGAAGCCCTTGGTGCCCTTGCCGCCTTCCTTGTGGCGCAGCACCGGCACCGCCATCGACACCACGATGAAGGCCGTCAGCGTCCCCATGCTGACCATATCCCACAGGAAGGTCGCATCCACAAAGCCGGCCACCAGGCCCACTATCATGCAAACTATCAGTGTATTGGTCACCGGCGACGAGGTGCGCGGGTTGACGGTCTGGAACGACTTCGAGATCAGGCCGTCGCGCGCGATGGCGTACAGGATGCGGGTCTGGCCGTAGATCGTCACCAGCGTCACGCTGAACACGGAAATCACCGCGCCAGCGGCCAGCACCAGCGCCGGCCAGGTCTTGCCCGTCACGTTTTGCAAGATCACCGCCAGGCCAGCTTCCTGGCCGGCAAATTTGTAGGCGGGCTGGGCGCCCAGCGCCGCCACCGCCACCAGCAGGTAGAACACCGTCACCACGCCCAGTGCCGCCAGGATGCCGACCGGCACGTTGCGCTTGGGATTGCGCACTTCCTCGCCCGCCGTGGCCACCGTATCGAGGCCGATGAACGAGAAGAACACCGTGCCCGCCGCCGCTGTCACGCCGGTCATGCCGGTGAAGTGGACGCCGTTGTCCGGGCTGAAGAAGGGCTTGAAGTTGTTGATATCAAAACCCGACAGCGCGATCGCCACGAAGAACACCAGGATGACCAGCTTGATCATCACCATGATGGCGTTGGTGGTGGCCGATTCCTTGGTGCCGCGTATCAGCAGCGTGCAGCACAGAATGACCAGCAGCACCGGCGGCAGATTGATGTGGCCGCTGTGCACTTCGATGCCGTTCGGGCCGGACACGATGGTCGGCGAGCGCAGCATCTCGGGAATATGCCAGCCAAAGGCGTTATTGAGGAAGCTGTTCAGGTAGTCGGACCAGCCGATCGCCGTGGCGCTGGCCGCCAAGCCATATTCCAATAGCAAGCAGGCAGCCATGATGAAGGCCAGGAACTCGCCGACCGTGGCGTAGGCAAAGGAATACGACGAACCGGAGGCAGGAATACGGAACGACAGCTCGGCGTAGCACAGCGCTGTCAGGCCGGCCGTGATGGCGGCCATGATGAAGGACAGTATCACCGAGGGGCCGGCCTTGGGCACGGCTTCGACCATGGTGAAGAAGATACCGGTGCCGATGGTGGCGCCGACGCCTATCATGGTGAGGGAAAACAGCCCTATCGATCGGGTCAGCCCGGCGGTGGCATGAGCGTCTGCTGGTTCTGCTGCGTGTTCGACCGGCTTAGTTCTAGTTAATTTCTGGACCAGCGTTTGGTTCACAGGCTTTCCTTGTGTCAATGCGGTGGCGCGGATAGCGCTTTTGCTTTACGTGCGTTCAAAAAAACTAAGCGATTATAGGGCCTGAGAACTACTTCCCATGCGGAATTTAAAACATTCATTTTAAATGCATGTTATGGTATGCTGCCGTGTCCGCTGCCAAAAAAAACCAAAGCAGCGCCCATCGCCTCCTCCGTAAATTGACCTCAAGGAAACATCCATCATGATCTCCGCCCAATCCCGTCCCTATATCGAAGCCAGCGTTCCCGTCCTGAAAGCCCACGGCGTGGCCATCACCACCGTGTTCTACCGCAATATGTTCGCGGAGTTTCCGGCCTTGACCAATCTGTTCAACATGGCTAACCAGGCCAACGGCGTGCAGCAGCAGTCGCTTGCCGCAGCCGTGTTTGCCTATGCCGCCAACATCGATAAGCCGGCAGCGCTGGGGCCGGTGGTCAGCCGCATCGTCCACAAGCACGTGTCGCTGGGCATCAAGGCGGAGCACTATCCTATCGTCGGTCGCCACCTGCTGGGCGCGATCCAGGAAGTGCTGGGCGAGGCCGCCACGCCGGCGCTGCTCGATGCCTGGGCCGAAGCTTATGGCGCACTGGCCCATCTATTGGTCGAAACGGAGCAGCAAATGTATGCGCAGGCCGGCATCGAGGCCGGTGCCACCCGCCCGATGACTGTGGTGTCAATGAAACAAGAAAGCGCCGACGTGGCGGCAATCACGCTGCGGCCAGCCGACGGCGAGCCGCTGCCGGCCTTTAAGCCTGGCCAGTATGTCAGCGTGGCGGTGACGTTCGAGGACGGCCGCCGCCAGCTACGCCAGTACAGCCTGTCCGACGCGCCGGACGGCAAGCAGTGGCGCATCTCGGTCAAGCGCGAGCGCGCCGGCGAGGCAACCCCGGCCGGCCAGGTGTCGAACTGGCTGCACGAGCATGCGCTGGCTGGCAGCGTGCTGCAAGTTAGCCACCCGTTCGGCGATTTCACGCCGGATACCGCATCGTCCGCGCCGATAGTGCTGCTGTCGGCCGGCGTCGGCATCACGCCGATGATTGCCACGCTGAACCAGATCGCCCGCAGCAATCCGCAGCGCGCAGTGATCTTCGGCCACGCGGCCCGCAACGCCGACCATCATGCCCACCAGGACGATCTGGCGGCAGCCCAGGCCATCATGCCGAATCTGCGCACGGCAACTTTTTACGAAGACGAGCACGGCCTGATGGATCTGCAACGCCTGCCGCAGTGGCAGCGTGAGGCGGCCAACGTCTACCTGTGCGGCCCGGCCGGCTTCATGCGCGCGCAGTGGGACAAGCTGCTGCACGCCGGCGTGCCGGTCCAGCGCCTGCACCGCGAAGTGTTCGGCCCGGACCTGCTGGACATTTAATCGTTCTTGAGGGCTTCCACTTGGATACGCAGATTCACATCCATGTTGAAGCCCCAGTCCTTGCCTGCGCTCAGGCCGTACTGGTCGCGCTTGAACACGGTGTAAGCATCGGCGCCGCACAGCTCGCGCTTGAGCATCGGGTGCGCAATGCACTTGAAGGCAGCGATCTTCAAGGTCAGCGGCAAGGTCACGCCATGCAGCGTCAGTTCACCGACGGCCTCGGTCGGCACACCGTTGGCAAAGGCGGTCAGCTTACCCTTGTAGCTGGCCTTGGGGAATTGGCTCAGGTCGAAGAAATCCTTGCCCTGCGCCCATTTGTTCAGCGCATCCTGGCCAAAGTCGATGCTGCTCAAGTCGATGTTGACGTCGACGATGCCATAGCCGGCTTCCTGGTCCAGCACCACGGTGCCGCTGTTGCTGTTGACCTTGCCGCGCCAGACCGAAATGCCCATGTGGTCGGCTTCGAAGCTGGGAAAGGTGTGGTTGGGATCGATGGTGTAGTTGGCGGGCGTAGCCTGGACGGCGCCGCTTGCCAGGCCGGCAGCCAGGGACAGCAACAGCAGTTTCTTCATCATGGGTTCCTTGTTGAAAAATCAATCGGACAACGCCAGTGTAGCGCGCCAGCTACGTCCGATCAATCGCTGGCAGACGGGATCAAACCAGGGCGAGGTTACAGTTGCTTACTTTTGATACAGCACTATGTATAGATTGCAAACAGGGACATCGCTACTCTTGAGTCATGTGCCACATTAACAAGCAAGGAGTTCACCATGATCCCCAAGATCCCCACCGTATCGCGCCGCTTTAATCCGCTCGCTGCCAGTGCGGCAGTCACGGCCCTGGTGTTGGGCCTGGTGAGCACTATCATCGCTTCGGGCTGGTTGCAGAAATAAAACCGCCGCCGGCCAGCCGCGCAGGCGGCCGCCGGGGCGTGAATGACAGCGTCGTTACGCGTACGGACCGAGGAAGTCCAGCTTGCCGATAGGCACGCCCTGATTGCGCAGGATGCCATGGGCGGTAACGACGTGGAAGAAGAAGTTCGGCAGCGCGAACGTCAGCAGATAGGCGTCGCCCTGGAAGGCTGGCTGGAAGCTGCCGAAGTTCAGTTTGACCTCGCGCGTTTCGCTGTTGTCGAAGGCGCTGGCCGGTACGCTGTTGATGTACGCCAGCGTCTTGACGATGCGCTCCTGCAGTTGCGCGAACGAGGTTTCATTGTCTTCAAACTTGGGCGCGGCCACGCCGCTCAAGCGCTCCACCGAACCCTTGGAGGTATCGCTGGCGCGCTGGATCTGCGCCGACAGCGGCAGCATGTCATCGGCCAGCCGCGCGCCGACCAGCGCATCCTTCACCAAACCATGCTGCTCCGCATGCGCTTCCGCCTTCTTCAGCGACTCCGACAACACGCCCAGCGCGCGCACAAACACCGGGACCGATACCTGATACATCGATAGGGACATAAAAACCTCCTGTTAAACGGAACCGGACTGAGTATAGCCCGGCCCGGGCAACGCTGCAGGAGAGGCGCTCAAGCCAGCTGGTCGACGTTGCTGCCTAGCTTGCCGGTGGCGGCGGAGGGGTGGGTGATGCTGTAGACCAGCTGCTCTTCAAAGGAGACCGCGCCGTCTTGCTTGGTGTCGGCGGTTTGGTAGGTTTTGCTGGAGCTGCCGGTGCTGCCTGCTGTCCCTGCGGCTCCAGCGCCGCCCGCGCCTGCGGGACGGCTGCCGCCATGCGCGCTGCGCCCTTGGATGGGTCGCTGGCGCCGTTGCTGAGGTTGCTGATGTTGCTGATGTTGCTGATGGCCGTGCGCATGATGCGTCGCTCCGTGCGCCTAACAGCGTCTGTTATCGCGCCGTTCGCTGCGACGATGAGGCTGTGACGTGTAAAGCCAGGTAAAGACGGCCGCACGCGAAGGCGCGGCCACCAGGCAGGTCACTCTATGCGATAGACCATCAGGCCGGCGCGCAGGCCGATGCGCACGTCGGGATTCGGGAACACTACCAGCTCCTCTGAATGCTGGACCGTGTACACCGTATCGCCGTCGCGCGCAATTTCCTCACCCTGCTGCATGGCGGTGAAATTGTGCGTCTCGCGGCCGCAGGCCATGCGGAAGTTGTTGCTCAATTTGATGATCTGGCGCGCGGTCGCAAACACGTGAGGCTTGCGTTCGGCCGTGGTGGGCGCCACGCCACGCAGCAGCGCGTCCAGCGCAGCCGAGGCATCGGCGAACTGCCCGATGTCGTTCTGCCCCAGCGTGCCGATGCGGCCCAGTTCCACCGTGGTCCCGGCAGCCTGGTGATGCTCTGCCGAGTAGTAGCTATAGGTGCCGACCGAGGCCGGGTTCATGATGACGGCGCCTATGCCCGCATGTCCCAGCCAGGTAATGAGCTTGCCGCGCGCAGCGTCTTCAATCAGCTCGGGCACGATGGCAAAAGCCGGATAGACCGACGGGCGAATCGCCGTATGCAGGTCCAGATGCCAGCGCTGCGGCCCGGTGCCGGCGAAGAACGCAGAGGTGGCCGCGATCATCACGTCGGCACGCGCGGCTTCGGCGGTGCCGGCCAGCGTGCCGCGTTCGCTGCGGAACATGCGATTGAGGTCGGCGTCGATGTAGCGCTTGCCCGCGCGGATCGCGCCGATGTTGCCGACGCAAAGCATCAGGTCCACCGCCAGCGCTGCCGGATTGGCCACCACGTCTTGCGACAGGGCGTCCAGCAGGTAGGCCACGACTTCGATCGGGCCGGTCTCGTCGCCATGTACGCCGACCGAGACCAGCACCGCAGGCCGTGCGGCCGCAGCCACGCCAGCCTTGATGGTCAGGATACCGTCGCCCGGCTGCGCGACCGTGTAGCCGGCCGCAGAGAAGCGCTGCGCGACCGCGCTGAAATCCGCTTCAGCAAGGGCGCGTACCGCTTCCGGCAGCGCCGGCGCGGCACCAGTCGATGTCACGTTAGCGCGCATGCGCTTACGCCGCCGCCGTGCTGTTGGTCGCTTCCGACAACGCCCACACATCGAGCATCGCCTGTTCCAGGTCAGCGGCCATCGGATAGCCCGACAGGCCCAGCGTGTTGGCCACTACCTCGACCGCTTCGCCAGCGTCATGGCCATTGATGGCACGCTGCAGCACCTGGGTCAGCAGGCGTTGCTGGCTGCGGCGCAGCGCGTGTTGCGCATAGTTGCGCAGCTGTTCCTGCGAACGGGTCACTGCCGGCAGCTTCAGGCCGCGTTCCAGCGTATCGATACCAGCCTGCGAGCGCAGCGCCATGCCCACGTGCAGGAAGGCCGGCAAGTCCATGCCCGACGGGCGGCTGACCGACAGCGCGGCAAACACGAACGCCGCCACCGCTTCGATCGCATCGACCGCCTTCCACGCCTGCACAAACTCAGGACGCAGGCCCGACGCCGCATCGGCATCCGACTCGGCGCCGGCTGGCGTGAGCTGCGCCAGCATTTCCGGCTTGGCGAACAGGCGGGTCAACTCGCCCAGGCCGCCAGCAGCGCGCAGCTGCTCGGCAGGCACCGACAGCACGCCTTCGATGACAGCCTTCTGCAGGCCACGGGTACGGCCGTCGACCTTGATCGATACCGCGCGCGGCACCTTCAGCGCATCCGCATCCAACGCCTCGAAGATAGGCGCCAGGTTCAGCGCCGACCATGCCTGGCCCCACGCCAGGATCACTTCCGATTCCTCGACATTGTGCTCGGCAGCGAGGTTGCGGATCATCAGCGGGCCGCAACGGTTGACCACTTCATTGGCCAGCACGGTGGCCAGGATGGCGTTGGCCAGCGGGTGCGCCAGCGCGCTGCGGGTCGACACCAGCAGGTCCGGGAAGTACGGCTTCAGCACCGACTCGGCCCAGCTGCGCTCAGTCAGCGGCAGCGCCGACAGGATGCGCTTGTAGCGGTTCTTGACGTTGGCGATCACCACCGCCAGCTCCGGCGTGGTCAGGCCGCGGCCGTCGGCCTTGCGGCGCGCCAGTTCAGCCACGCTAGGCAGCTGCTCCAGTTCGCGCGACAGGGCACCCTCTTCTTCCAGGCTGGCGATCAGCGCGGCGTAGCCATCCTGCACCGAGCTCTCCACCTGCGCCTGCGCTTCGCGCACCAGCAAATGGGTTTGCAGCGTGTTGTCGCGCAGGACCAGGCGTTCGATATCGGCGGTCATGTCGTTGAGCAGGCTGTTGCGGCTAGCTTCGGTCAGCTGGCCGGCGTTCATCTCCACGTCCAGCCACATTTTCGCGTTCACTTCGTGGTCGGAGCAATCCACACCGGCCGAGTTGTCGATCGCATCGGTGAAGATGCGCCCGCCAGAGAGCGCGAATTCGATACGGCCCGACTGGGTCGCGCCCAGGTTGCCGCCTTCGGCCACGATCTTGCAGCGCAGCTCGTTGCCGTCGACGCGGATGTTGTCGTTGGCGCGGTCTTTCACTTGCGCGTGGGTTTCATTCGCCGCCTTGATGTAGGTACCGATACCGCCGTTGTAGAACAGGTCCACTGGCGCCAGCAGGATGCGGTGCATCAGTTCTTCCGGCGGCAGCGAGGTCTCTTCGATATCGAGCGCAGCGCGGATCTGCGGCGACAGTTCGATGCTACGGGCGCTGCGCGCGAACACGCCGCCGCCGGCCGAGATCAGGTCCTTGTTGTAGTCTTCCCACGAGGAGCGCGGCAGCGCAAACATGCGCGCACGCTCGGCGAAGGAAACCGCGGTATCGGGATTCGGATCGAGGAAGATGTGGCGGTGGTCGAACGCCGCCAACAGCTTGATCTGCTTGGACAGCAGCGCGCCGTTGCCGAACACGTCGCCCGACATGTCACCCACGCCGACCATGGTAAACGGCGTGGTGTCCATGTCGTGATCCATCTCGTAGAAGTGCCGCTTGACCGCTTCGAACGCGCCCTTGGCGGTGATGCCCATCTTCTTGTGGTCGTAGCCGTTCGAGCCACCCGACGCGAACGCGTCGCCCAGCCAGAAGCCGCGCTGCACGGCGATGCCGTTGGCGATGTCGGAGAAGGTCGCGGTGCCCTTGTCGGCCGCCACCACCAGGTACGGGTCGTTGCCGTCGTAGCAGATGGTATCGGCCGGCGGCACGATCTTGCCCAGCACACGGTTGTCGGTCACTTCCAGCAGGCTGCTGATGAACAGGCGATACACTGCTTCGCCTTCGGCCGCGATGGTTTCACGCACGGCGTCCTTCGGCATCTGCTTGCAGACGAAGCCGCCCTTGGCGCCGGCCGGCACGATGACGGCGTTCTTCACCATCTGCGCCTTCACCAGGCCCAGCACTTCGGTACGGTAGTCTTCCATGCGGTCCGACCAGCGCAGGCCGCCGCGGGCGACCGGGCCGCCGCGCAGGTGTACGCCTTCGAAGCGGCGCGAGAACACGAAGATCTCGCGGAACGGACGCGGCTCAGGCACCAGCGACAGGTTGCTGGTGTCGAACTTGAAGATGATCTTGTCGCCCTGCTGCTGGTTCTGGAAGTAGTTGGTGCGCAGCGTGGCGCTCATCAGATCGGTCATCGCGCCCAACACTTCTTCGCTGTCGGCGTGGTTGATGGCCGGCAGGCGGCTCTTGATGCCGGCCAGCGCTTCCAGGCCGGCGGCATGGGCAGCGTCGCCCAGCGCAGGGTTGAAGCGTTGCAGGAAGGCGTCCACCAGTTCCTTGACGATGGCTGGCTGCTTGCGCAGCGTTTCGGCGATGTAGCGCACCGAGAAGCGGGTGCCGGTCTGGCGCCAGTAGCTCATGTAGGCGCGCACCAGCTGGACCTGGCGCATGCTCAGGCCACCTTCGATGACCAAGCCATTCAGGCGGCCGTCTTCGGCAACGTCGTTGAACAGCGCGGCGAACAGTTCTTCGGCGACCGGTACCACTTCCGGCTTGGCCAGGTTGGCGGCGCTGGCGGCATCGACCGACAGGCTGGTGACGAAGCAGCGCTTGCCGTCGATCTTCAGCGAGTGCGCCTGTTCACGGTCGATCGCCACGCCGGCGTTCTGCAGCGCCGGCAGGATGCTCGACAGCGACGGCACGCGGTCGGCCGAGTACAGGCGGATGGTGGTGGCGTCGGATTCGCTTTCCACACGCACGGCCACGCGCGACGCATCTTCGATGCGCAGGATCGCGCCCAGGTCGCGGAAGGCGACCGCCGGTGCGGTCGAGGCGACGTATTCGGTCGGCAGCGTGGCGCACAGCTTGCGCAGGCTGGCGCGCAGCGGCAGGTCGGTCACGCTGTCGGCCATGGCGTCAAAGCTGTCATGCCAGCCGTCGAGCACCGAGAACAGCGGCTGCTGGATATCGGTTTCCAGGTCCAGCGGGTAGCGCGCGGCGTGGGCGATCAGGTAGACGCGGGCCAGCGGGCCGTCGGCCAGCAGGGTCTGCGAGCTGATATGGGTGGCGCCGGAGCTCGCTTGCAGCGCACGGGCCAGCGCCGAGGCGACACTGGCGGAGTAGCGTTCGCGCGGCAGATAGACCAGCACGTTCAGGTGGCGGGCATAGACGTCGCGGCGGGCGAACACCTTGGTGCGCGGCTGCTTGTACAGCGACACCACCGCGCCGCAGACTTCGGCCAGCCATTCCGGTTCCGCTTCCAGCGCTTCGGTGCGCGGCAGCGATTCCAGGATCTCGATGAATTTCTCGGCGCGGAAACCTTCCTGGCGCACGCCGGCGATGCTCAGCACCTTGGCGACGCGGCCGCGCGCGAACGGCAGGCGGTTCAGCGGCGTCGACGTTGCGGCGCGGGTGAACAGGCCGACGAAGCAGTGCTCGCCCAGGATGGCGCCCTTGTCGTCGGTGTGGCGCACGCCGATGAAGTCCAGCTGCTGGTCGCGGTGCAGCGTGCCTTCCACGTCGGCCTTGACGATGGACAGGGTGTCGGCGCGCTTGGACAGCGTGTCAAAGTCGCCCGGGATATTGGCCAGGCAGGTGCCGTAGACCGGGTGCGAGGTATCTTGCAGCACGCCGATGCGGCTAGGGATGTCGCGTTCCAGTTCGCGCGCACCCGGCTTGACCTGGTAGTAGGCGTAGCCGAACGGCTCGAAGCCTTCGCTGCGCGCCCAGCCCAGGAAGGCGGCTACTTCGCGGCCCTCTTCGCCATGCGTGGCGGCTTCGGCACCGACACTGTTGAAGCGCTCCATCATCGCGGCCTTGTCGCGGCGCACCACGGCGGCGTCGCGCGCCACCATCTCGATGCGTTCCACCAGCGCGGCCAGTTCGGCCGCCGCCAGGTCGTCAGCGAGCATGCACATCACATACGATTCGAGCTTGTCGCCAGGCTGGCCCACCGCCGTCACCACGCCGTCGGCGCCGCGGGCGACCGGCAGCACGGAGTTCAGCACGCCGTTGGCGCTCACGCGCAGCTTGCGCATGGCCATGACGATGGAGTCGACCAGGTAGGGCATGTCGTCGTTCAGGACCAGCAGCGCGGTGGCCATGCCGCCGCGGCCATCCGCGTAGCGCAGCTTGGCGATCTGGCAACCGCTGCCCGTACGCTTGGAAGCTTGCGTGAAACCGTCCCACAGAATCGGCGCCAGGCTGCCAGGGGCGATGCCCGCCAGGTCTTCTTCGTCCAGGGAGCCGAGCCAGGCGCTGATCAGGGCCGCTACCTGGCCGCTGTCGCTGGCCGGCTTGCTGGCGTTGACCAGATCCAGCGTTTGGGTGCGCAGATCGTGTGGCATTTGTTTCATCGTTGTTTCTCCAATACGTTTTGTATGTACATCGTCAGGGGCCGCACCGGCTTGTGGCTATGCGGCGGAGACTGGAATAAATGGGATGGGGGGTCGCCCGTTTCCAATTAAGGACACCTCGAATTGTCTCGATACGTCATGCCCGCGCAGGCGGGAATCCAAGGTACTTGGCGCGCCGCAGCAGAAATTAGATTCCCGCCTGCGCGGCAATGACGGTTATTCAAGGCCCCCTAAGTTACCGCTTTCGCGCTCCAGCGTCCAGCCCCCAAGTGAGGGCGAAGACGCCTTTTGCAATGTGTTTTACAGATCGTACAGGCCAGGCAGGCCCAGAATGCGGCTCAGCTCCTCCAGCGCGGCGTGCACTTCCAGCGCCAGTTGCGGATCGGCCAGGTCGGACGGCTCCAGGTGGTCGCGGTAGTGTTTTTCCACCCACGCCACCAGCGTGTGATACAGCTGCTCGGTCATCACCACGCCCTGGTGCATGGCCGCCGCCTCGGCATCGGTCAGCGCCACGCGCAGGCGCAGGCACGCCGGGCCGCCGCCGTTGCGCATCGATTGGCGCAGGTCGAAGTGAATCAGCTCATCGACCGGACCGCCGCTGGCCACCAGGGCTTGCAGGTACTTGTCGACGGAAGCGACTTCCTGGCATTCGTGCGGAATCACCAGCGCCATCTTGCCGTCGTCCTTGGACAGCAACTGGCTGTTGAACAGGTAGCTGGCCACCGCGTCGGCCACCGATACCTGTGCGGTATCGACGCGCATCGGCGTCAGCTCCGCGCCCACGCCGGCCATGGCGCGGCGCAGCTGATCCAGGCCGCCTTTTTCATCGGCGAAAGCCTGCTCGTGATAGAACAGCACATTGCCGTTACCGACCGCGATCACGTCGTTATGGAACACGCCCTGGTCGATCACGTCCGGATTTTGCTGCATGTAGACGGTGCGTTCGGCCGACAAGCCGTGCAGGCGAGCCACTGCCTGCGAAGCTTCCAGCGTCTGGCGTGCCGGGTAGCGCTTGGGCGCCGCTGCCGAGGCATCGAACTCGACGCGGCCATAGACAAACATCTCGACCGCGGCCGCGCCGTGGGCGGCGCACAAACGGGTATGGTTGGCCGCGCCTTCGTCGCCGAAAGCCGGAGTGCCCGGCAGCGCGTCATGCACCGCGAAGTGTTTCTCGTCCCGGAAGATGGCGCGCAGGCTGCGCGTCGACTGCGCGTGTTCAAACGCGCGGTGCAGCTTGTTGTTCAGGTTAGCGGCGGTGAAGTGGGTGCGCCCATCCGCGCTGTCGGCCGATGGGCTGACGGTGGCGGCGTTCGCGGTCCACATCGGCGAGGCCGAATAGGCGCAAGCCAGTATCACCGGCGATTCCTTGTAGGCCTTGGCCAGCACTTCGGCATCGCTGCCGGTGAAGCCGATGCTGCGCAGCAGGCGCAAGTTCGGACGGTCCTGCGGCGGCAGAAGCGCCTGCGCAAAGCCGCGCTGCGCCAGCGCGCGCATCTTGGCCAGGCCCTGCAAGGCCGCCTGTTTCGGATTCGACGCACTCTTGACATTGCTAAACGAAGCGACATTACCGAACGACAGTCCGGCATAGTTGTGCGATGGGCCAACCAGGCCGTCAAAATTAAATTCGCGCGCGCGCATGGGTATTCCTTAGAAGTTCATGCCGGGCGACAGCTTGGCCGGCATTTCGAGTGCTGGGTTTTCGATCGAGGCGACCGGGTAAGCGCAGTAGTCGGCCGCGTAGTAGGCGCTGGCGCGGTGGTTGCCCGACTTGCCCACGCCGCCGAACGGCGCGCTGCTGGCGGCACCGGTGGTCGGACGGTTCCAGTTGACGATGCCGGCGCGGGCGCGCACCTGGAACACCTTCCACAGGTTTTCGTCGTTGGAGATCAGGCCGGAAGCCAGGCCGAATTCGGTGGCATTGGCGACCTTGATGGCGCTGTCGAAATCGGCCACGCGTATGATCTGCAGCAGCGGGCCGAACCACTCTTCGTCCGGGATGCCGACGGCATTGGTCACGTCGACGATGCCGGCCGAAACGAAGCCGGTATTGTCGGCCAGATGGCGCATCTGCAGCAGGTTCTTGCCGCCCTTGGCGACCATGTCGGCCTGCGCCTGCACCAGGCGCTTGGCGATGGCGGCCGATACCACAGGCCCCATGAATGGCGCAGGTTCGGCGTTCGATGCGCCTATGCTCAGGCGGCCGGCCACGTCCACCAGGCGCGCGATGAAGGCATCGCCCTCAACGCCCTCTTTGACGATCAGGCGGCGCGCGCAGGTGCAGCGCTGGCCGGCCGAGATGAAGGCCGACGAAATGGCCATGAATACGGCGGCGTCGGTTTCCTTGGCGTCCCACACCACCAGCGGATTGTTACCGCCCATTTCCAGCGCCAGCATCTTGCCTGGCTGGCCGCCGAACTGCTTGTGCAGCGCGCTGCCGGTCTGGCAACTGCCGGTAAACAGCACGCCGTCCAGCAAGGCGTTCTGGCCCAGCGCGATGCCGGTGTCGCGGCCGCCGTTGACCAGGTTGAGCACGCCGTCCGGCACGCCGGCCTTCTGCCACAATTGCACCGTCTTGACGGCGGTGCGCGGCGCGAATTCGCTAGGCTTGAAGACGATGGTGTTGCCGGCGATCAGCGCCGGCACGATATGGCCGTTCGGCAGGTGGCCCGGGAAGTTGTACGGACCGAACACGCCGAACACGCCATGCGGACGGTGGCGCAGCACGGCCTCGCCGTCGGCAACCTTGTTGTGGCTTTCACCGGTGCGCTCGTCGTAGGACTGGATCGAGATGTCGACCTTGTTGGCCATGGTGGTCACTTCGGTGCGCGCTTCCCACAGCGGCTTGCCGACTTCCTCGGAGATCAGCAGCGCCAGCGTTTCAGCGTTTTCCTTCAGCAGGTCGCGAAAGCGGGTGCAGATGGCGATGCGCCCGGCCAGCGGGGTCAGCGCCCAGGCTTCGAAAGCATTGCGCGCGGCAGCGCAGGCGCGCTGCACGTCGTCGGCGGTGGCTTGCTGGCTGGCCCAGGTCTGGCGGCCGTTGGATGGATCGATGGTGACCAGTTGCGCGCCGCTGCCCTGCAGCCACTCGCCGTTAATGAAATTGCTCAAGACTTGTTCAGACATTTGGATTCTTCCTCACGTTGAGTGACAGGGTGCGCACGGTTTCGCCGGAATGGCAATGCAGCAGTTGCTGTTCGGCAGGCGGCAGTGCGATGGCGCCGTGAACCGGGGTGGCATGCGAGAGGATCATGCGGAAATCCTTGAGCACGGTGTTCGAGACCAGCACCGGCTCGGCTTCCACCGTTTCAGGCGCGCAGGCGGCGTCCCAGTCGGTGTTCGGACCGATTTCAGCCAGCGTGCTCTCGCGCATGGCGCGCAGCTCGGACACGCGCGCCTGCAGCACCGGACCGGCGTCGAAGATGTCGACATAGCCTTCGAAGTACATGCCCTCTTGTTCGAGCAGGCGCCGTGCCGGCGCGGTCGATTTGTGCACCTTGCCGATCACCTGCTGCGCGTCGTCCGGCAGGTAGGCCACGTACAGCGGCTGGCGCGGCATCAGCTCGGCGATGAAGGACTTCTTGCCCACTGCGGTCAGGTCGTCAACGTGGTCGAAATCCATCTTGAAGAAGTGGCGGCCCAGGCCTTCGTAGAACGGCGAGCGGCCATTGTCTTCCTGGTAGCCGCGCATCTCTGCGATCAGCTTTTCGGTAAACAGATGCGGGAACTGGGCGATGAACAGGAAGCGGCTCTTCGACAGCAGCTTGCCGTTGTAGCCGCTGCGGTAGTCGGGATGCAGGAACAGCGAGCACAGTTCGGTGCTGCCGGTCAAGTCATTCGACAGGTACAGCGTTTCCATGCGCGTAAACACATCGAGCTCGCGGCTGGAGTGCACCAGCGTGCCGATGCGGTAGTTATAAAACGGCTCGGTGAGGCCGACCGCGCCCTTGATGGCGCATACACCGGCGAGGCGGCCGGTGTCGGTGTCTTCCATGACGAACATGTAGTCGCGCTTTTCCGGCGCGATGGTTTCGGCAAAGGAGGCGACCGCGATCGCCACCCGGTCGCCCATCATCTTCATGTCCGGCTTGAGCGTGGTCATGCCGCTGCCGACCTGCGTGGCCATCACATACAGGGCATCCAGATCGTCGGCTTTGATTGCGCGTACAACTAGCATAGGGTTTCCTTAAATTCGGACACAGACGACGGTATCGCCTTCGGCCACTTGCAGCGCGGCCTGCACTTCCCTGGTCAGCGCCACGCTCTGCTGGTTCTCGTGCGCCGGGCACATGGTGACCACGGCGCGGAAATTCTGTTCGGCGCTGGCCGCGATGGCGTAGCGCAGCAGCGGTTCGCGGTTGCGGTCCGGCTCATCGGCCAGCGTGCCGACGCGGCGCTGCAGCGCGCCGGTGAAGGTGCGCAGCGAATTTTTGTGCGCCTGCAGAATCGGGCCGCCGTCGAAAATGTCGATGTAGTCGTCCGCTTCGAAGCCTTCGGCCGTCAGCAGGTTGAACGCCAGTTCGCCGGATGGATGGATCTGGCCCATGGCCGCCTGCGCGTCGCCCGGCAGCAACGGCACGTACACCGGATAGTGCGGCATCAGCTCGACGATCAGCGTGCGGTTGCGCGCACCGCCGATGGTGCGTTCGGCGTCGAGGAAATCCATCTGGAAGAATTTGCGGCCCAGCGCATCCCAGAACCGCGAGCCGCCCTTGTCGTCGCTCATGCCGGCCAGCGGCACGAAGAAGCGGTCGGCAAAGCGCTGCGGCGCCAGCATGGCGAACATCAGGCGCGCGCGCGACAGCAGGGCCGCTTCCGGCGCATCGTGCTCTTTGTCGCCGACGTAGAAACTGGACAGCTGTGAATAGCCGGTCAGCTCCGAACACAGGGTCAGCGCATGCACGCTGTGGCTGATGTTCAGATCGCGCGACACTTGCTGGATCACGTCGTTACGGAACGAGAAATAAGTGCCGTTCGAGCCGGCCGCCGCAAAGATCGCGGCCGTGCCGACGATGCCTTCGCCATCGGGCGGCTGCAGCACGAACAAATATGATTCTTCGCTGGGGATGTCGACATGCGCGGCAAACGAGGCAATCGAGCGCTCGACCATGGCGACAATTTGCGCACGGGTGCGCGGCAAGGTATGGACACCCGGCATGGGGATCGCGGCCAGCTTTTCCAGCGCGGCGACATCCGCAAGTTCTACCGGACGGACTACATACATGAGAACTCCTTCGATGGCTCTGGCAGGTGCGGCCCGCGCAATCGGGCGGGCCAAAAAACACGGCGGCACACCGTGCCGCCGCATGGGTAAAACTCAGGCCGCCTTGGTCAGGCCGTCCAGCGCCACGCGCAGCAGACGGTCCGCTTCGGCGATCTGGGCGTCGGAGACGATCAGCGCCGGCGCCAGGCGCAGCACTTCAGTGCCGGCGATCAGCACCATCAGGCCTTGCGCTTCGGCAGCTTTCTGGATGTCCTTCGAGCGGCCCTTGAAGGCATCGGCCACGACCAGGCCCAGCAGCAGGCCGGCGCCGCGCACTTCGGTAAATACCTGCGGATAGTCGCCGATCAGCTTCTGCATGGTGGCCACCAGCTTGGCGCTGGCTTGTTTCACCCGCGCCAGGAAGGGCGGCTGCTTGATGATGTCGAGCACGGTCAGCGCCACGGTGGCGGCCAGCGGGTTGCCGCCGTAGGTGGTGCCGTGGGTGCCCACGGCCAGGGTGGCAGCCAGTTCATTGGTGGTCAGCATCGCGCCGATCGGGTAGCCGTTGCCGAGCGCCTTGGCCGAGGTCAGGATGTCCGGGGTCACGCCGTAGCCCATGTAGGCAAACAGCTCACCGGTGCGGCCCATGCCAGACTGCACTTCGTCGAAAATCAGCAGGGCGCCGGTCTGGTCGCACAGCGCGCGCAGTTCCTTCAGGTACTCCGCCTTGCCCGGCACCACCCCACCCTCGCCTTGCAGCGGCTCGACCACCACCGCGCAGACGTCGTCACCGATGGCGGCGCGGGCCGCGTCGATGTCGTTGTATGGAATGTGGTCGATCGCCGCTGGCAGCGGCTCGAAGCCTTCGGTGTATTTCGGCTGGCCGCCGACCGACACGGTAAACAAGGTGCGGCCGTGGAACGATTGCAGGCAAGACACGATGCGCGACTTGTGCGCGCCGAACTTGCCGTGCGCATATTTACGGGCCAGCTTGAAGGCCGCTTCGTTGGCTTCGGCGCCGGAGTTGCAGAAGAAGGCGCGGTCGGCGAAGGTGGCCTCGGTCAGCGCGGTCGCCAGGCGCAGCACCGGTTCATTGGTGTAGCCGTTGCCCAGATGCCACAGGGTATTGGCCTGGCGGGTCAGCGCTTCCACCACTTGCGGGTGGCAGTGGCCCAACGCGGTCACGGCGATGCCGGACGTGAAATCGAGGTAGTGCTTGCCACTCTGGTCCCACAGGTCCAGGCCCGCCGCACGCACCGGCACCATCGCTGCCGGTGCGTAAGTCGGCACCAGCACTTCGTCAAAGGTCTGACGGGTCACAGGAAGGGCGGTTACGGTGGTCTCAAGCTTGGCGTTCATGGCATTCCCTATCAAATTTGGGTACGGATGGCGGTGCGGCACAGCGCCGCCGCGTGGAGTACCCATTATAAAAAGCGGGATGCTAAAACTCTTTTCTCCAGGCGACAAGGATTTTCATTTTTGACCGAGGCACAACCTTGGCAAATCGACCAGTACTGCCACCTGCCGGGAGCTTGTCAGCGCGCCCGCTTGTCTTTATGCTGGTGTAACGCAGACAAGCGGCAGCGGGGGATAGCGTCATGCACACAGCAGTGGCGTCATGGAGGGCGGGACTGGCGCGCACGCTACTGGCAGCGCTGCTCCTGTACGCCGGCCTGGCCCGCGCCGCACCCGCCCCGGTGGCGCTGGCGCCGGCCGAGCAAGCCTGGCTGCAAGCCCACCCCGTCGTCACGCTGACGCTGGACCAGTACAATCCCCCGCTCAACTTCCAGCGCGCCGACGGCAACTCCTATGCCGGCGTGTCGGTCGATTACGCCAACCTGGTGGCCAGCCGCACCGGCCTGAACTTCAAGCTGGTCGGCGCTAGCTGGGAACAGGCGCTGGCCCAGGCCATGGCGCACCAGGCCGACGGCGTGCTGTGCGCGCGCGACGAGCCCGAGCGCCGCAGGGCGCTGAATTTTTCCACGCCCTATCTTGAATTACCGATCGCCATGGTCACCCGCGCCAGCGAACCGGAGGCGCGCGCCCTGTCCAGCTTTGCCGGCAAGCGCATCGCTGTCACGCGCGACTCGGCGCGGGTACCGGTGTTGCGCATGCACTGCCCCACTTGCACGCTGGTGCCGGTCGGCGACGCGCAGCAGGGCATGGCGCGCCTCGCCAGGGGCGAAGCGGACGGCTATTTCGACGACCTGCCGGTGGCGCAGCGGGCGATGCGCGAAGCGGGCATGCCGCTGCGCATCGCGCTGCTGTATTACTACTCGGAAGCGGCAACCATACGCTTCGGCCTGCGCAACGATGCGCCCGAGCTGCTGTCCATCGTCAACAAGGGGCTGGCAGCGATCAGCGCCGATGAGCATGAGCAGATCCGCTCGCGCTGGCTGCCCAATCTCGGCGGCGCCCAGGTGCAGCGCGACCTGCCGCTGTCGCCGGCCCAGCACGCCTGGCTGGCGGCGCATCCGGTGATACGGGTCGGTGTCGACACCACCCGCGCACCGATCGAAGCGCCGGGTGAAGATGGCAAGCCGCACGGCATCTCCATCGAATTCCTGCGCCGTGCGGAGGAAATGCTGGGTGTGCGCTTCGTGCTCATACCAAGCAAGGACGTGGCCGAGCTGGTCGGCCAGATCGAGCGGCGTGAGGTCGACATGCTGTCGGCGATCTCCCCATCGCCGGAGCGGCAGCGCTTCATGCTGGTCAGCGATCCCTATTTGAGCACGCCCATCGTGCTGTACACGCTGGCCGGCACGCCGGCCACCAGCGGACTGAGCGGGCTGGCCGGCAAGCGGGTCGCCGCCAGCGCCCGCACCAGCCTGGTCGAGTCCATGCAACACGATTGGCCCACCATCCAGATTATTCCGACCAGCAATTTCCGCGATGGCACAGAGCTGTTACACCAGGGCAAGGTCAGCGCACTGATTGGGCCGCTGCTGACCGGCACCCACCAGCTGGTCGAACTGGGCAGCAACGATGTGCGCGTCTCCGGCGAAACCGAATACAGCTACCACATCGGCTTTGGCGTGCGCAGCGACTGGGCCGAGCTGCTGCCGATGCTGAACCAGGCGCTGGCCGCCATCCCGAAAAGCGAACGCGACGGCTTCCGGCAGAAATGGGCGGTGGTGCGCTACGAGCATGAAACCGATTACCGGCCGCTATACGCGCTGGGGCTGGCGATGCTGTTCGCACTGCTGTTCATCTGGCAGTTGCGGCGCATGGTCAAGCTGCGCACCGGCGAATTGCAAGGCGAAATCCAGATGCGCCGCGCGCGCGAAGAAGAAATCCAGCAGTTGAACGCGGCGCTGGAATTGCGGGTCGAGCGGCGCACCGCCGAGCTGCAGCAGGCGAACGAGGATTTGCGCCTGGCCGCCGACCAGCTGGTGCAGACGGAAAAAGTGGCGTCGCTGGGACGGCTGGTGGCCGGCATCGCGCACGAGCTGAACACGCCGCTGGGCAGCACGCTGACCGCCGCCACCACGCTCAAGGCACACCTGAGCGCCTTCCGTCACGGCCTGGCGTCCGGCACGCTCAAGCGTTCCAGCGCCGACGACTTCATCGGCCAGTGCCTGCAAGCGTGCGACATCATCGAGCGCAACGCCTTCCGCGCGGCCGGGCTGATCGACAATTTCAAGGAACTGGCGGTGGACCAGGCCAGTGCGCGGCGCCGCGTGTTCCCGCTGCTGCGCACGGTGCAGGAAGTGCTGACCACCCACCACAATGCATGGAAGGGCACGCCACACAAGATCGCGCTGGACATCGACGCCAGCATCGAGCTCGACAGCTTCCCCGGTCCGCTGGCACAAGTGCTGTCCAACCTGCTGGAAAACACCCTGGTGCACGGCTTCTGCCCTTCCCGGCCGGGACAAGTGCGGATTACTGCCAAGCGCCATGGCGAGCGGGTGGAGCTGGTCTACAGCGACGACGGCGGCGGCATTCCGGCCGAGTACTGCAACAAGGTCTACGACCCCTTCTTCACCACACGGCTGGGCCAGGGCGGCTCCGGACTGGGGCTGTACATCGTGCAAACCCTGGTGACAGGCGTGCTGGGCGGCCAGATCGTGCTGCACAGCACGCCGGGACAGGGCGCAGTATTCCAGCTCAACCTGCCGCTGAAGGCGCCCGACCTGAGCGACCATACGGCGCCCGAGGCGCAAGGCATGGTGGCGCTGCCCGATCCCTGCGCACCGCGGGTGCCCGGCAGCGAAGCGGCCACGCCGCAGGGCCAGGCCTAGGGGGGCGGCAGCAGCTTGCGCTGGCGCTCTTCGCGCGGCGTATTGCCGAACAGCGCGCCGAAGGCGGTGGAGAAATGCGAGCCGGACGAGAAGCCGCACATCAGCCCTACCTGCACGATGGAATTATTGGTCTCCAGCAGCAACTGGCGCGCGCGCTGCAAGCGCAACTCCAGGTAGTAGCGCGATGGTAAGCTGCCCAGGTATTGCTTGAACAAGCGCTCCAGCTGGCGGCGCGACAGGCCGACCAGGTTGGCGATGTCGTCGGTCGACAGCGGTTCCTCGATGTTGGCCTCCATCAGCGTCACCGCCTCCGACAGCTTGGGCTGCAATGCGCCGAAGCGTGCCTGCAAGGCCACGCGCTGCCGTTCGTCCGCGCCGCGCACCCGGTCTATGCACAAGCTTTCCTTGATGGCCGCCTGCACCGTCGCGCCAAACAGGCTGTCAATCAGCGTCAGTGCAAAGTCGATGCTGGCCGCACCGCCGCAGCAGCTCAGGTGGCGGCCGTCGGCCTCGAACAGGTGCGGCGTCAAGATGGCACGGTCGGTGATTTCCTCGGTGTCGGCATACAGCGCCCACGGCAGCGCGATGCGCACGCCGGCCATCACGCCGGCATCGGCCAGCCACAGCACGCCCGCGCCGACACCGCCCCAGAACGCGGCCGAGCGGCAACGCTCGATGACGGCGCGGCACAGTTCAGGGGCCAGCGCAGTCTGGGTTTCGTCGGCCACCAGCAGCGCCACATGCCAGCTGGGCTGGGCCGCGACGGCCTGGGCCGGGGTCAGCGTGTCCAGCTGCAGCTGGTCGCGGCCCAGCAGCGCGGCGGCCAGGCGCAGCGGCTGCACCAGGCCGGCCCAGGTGATCGCGTCCGCTTCGCCCGCGTTGACCAGCAACACGCGCAATGGTCGTTCATGGGCGACACGGGATAAGTGGGCAAAGGACATCGGTTTGTTATTATGCGTTACAGCGATAGCAGGTACTTACTCCGGCGCCAGCACCGCTGGCGAGCGCGCACTACTCCACTGGCTCACTATCATACCGGAGATCAACAGCGCCGCGCCCAGCAAACCGTTCCAGGCCAGCGTCTCGCCCAGCCACAGATAGGCAAAGATGGCGGCGCAGCCCGGCTCGAAGGCGTAGATCACGGCCGCCTCGTTGGCGCTGCTGTGGCTCTGGCCCCAGGTTTGCAGCGAGATGATGGCGGCGGTGGCGATCACGCCCAGGTAGATCAGGTTGAGCGAATAGCGCTGCAAGCCCTGCCAGTTGTGGGCCAGGTAGCCGGCCACATCGCCGCCCAGCGGCGCCTCGCGCAGCAGCAGCCAGGCGCCGGCGCACAGCGCCACGGTAAGAATCTGCATCGCGGTCAAGGTCATCAGGCGCTCGACCTTGCGGGTGGTCACCTCCATCAGCTTGATATAGCAACCGAAGGACAGCGCGCCCAGGATGGCCAGCGTATCGCCCGCCCCCCAGTTGAAGCTGCCCTCCCAGCACAGCAGGAACAAGCCGGCCAGCGCCAGCAGCAGCGCCACCACGATGCGGCGTTCCGGCAGCTTGCCAACCAACACGCCCAGCAGCGGCACCACCAGCACGTTCAGGCCGGTGACGAAGGCATTGCGGTTGGAGCTGGTCAGCGCCAGCCCCTCGATCTGGAACACATAGCAAAAGAACAGCACCACGCCCACCATCGCCCCCAGCCGGAGATCGTTCCAGCGCGCCCGCAACAGGAACGGCGACAGCAGCACGCTGGCCAGCGAAAACCGCGCCAACACGATCCAGCTTGCAGATAGATAGCCGGTCATGTCCTTCATGGCGGGGAAAGTCGTGCCCCATACCAGGGTGACGACCAGCAAGGCAGCGATACCGCGTAAGTGTTGGGGCATAAGCAAGTCTCAGGGGCTAACGGCATAGTGTAACCGAGTCGGCCGGTGTGCTGCATGGCAGCAGCGCCCGGTCCAGCTATAATCTGGTACTTATGGGTGAACGATATTTGAAAAGTATCCGGCTGCTGGCCGAATGCATGCAGAGCTTTGAACGGCTGTCGGGTGAACACGTGCGCCAGAGCGGACTGACGCACGCACAATTCGACATCATCGCCACGCTAGGCAATACGCCCGGCATGTCCTATAAAGAACTGGGTGACAAGACCCTGATCACCAAGGGCACGCTGACCGGTGTGATTGAACGGCTGGAGCAAAAGGGGCTGGTGGAACGCGAGCGCAGCGTCGACGACAAGCGTTCATATTACATCCGCCTCAGCCGGCAGGGCGAGCAGGTCTTCCATGAAGTCTTTCCCAAGGTAATCGCCCAGGGTGGCCGGGTGTTCGCGCACTACAGCGACGACGACTTTGCCGCCCTTGAAAAAACCCTGTCAGAGCTCAAAACTATCATTCTCGCCGGCGCCCCGCACGGTGCGTCCACTCTAGACTCAACCAAGGAAATCATTTGAAAACGACACTGCTAGAAGGCAAAAAGCCTGCCAAATTCGACAAACACATCATCGGCAACCTGCTGCTCAATGTGGCCACTCCGGACGAAGTACGCCAGGAAAAACTGCTGATCGGCATCCGCAATGAAGCGGGCGAGATCTACCGCCTGATCGGCGCGACCAAGCACAACAGCTTCATGAATGCCATCGAAGAACTGTTCGACCTGGGCCTGGTCGACGAGCTGGAAGACACCGACGCCACCCAGGACGGCTGCGACGCCATCTTCAGCGAACAGTAAGCCGAAAGCGTTCTCTATCCCCGGCTTTACTGGTTGAGTTACATCAAAAAGTATTTTTCTGAAAAGTGCCACAAGGCAATATTCGGCGTATAATTTTTTCGATGGACAGACTGGATGCCTTCAACAGTATTGCTGCTCAAGCGAGCCGGGGGGAACTGACGTTCCCCAGCAATGTCAACGCCTCCCTCCATTTGCAGAAGGCCTTGAGCGATCCCGATTGCCATATCGAATCGGCGGCCAAGCTGATCCAGGCCGATCCCCTGCTGGCGGCACGCACCGTCGCCATTGCCAACTCGGTACCCTACAACCGTTCCAATACTGAAATTTCCAGCGTGCGCGCGGCCGTGCAGCGCCTGGGCGTGCGCACCCTGCAATCGCTGGTGGCGGCGCTGATCGTGCGCCAGATCGGCAGCCAGATCACCGACCCGCAGCTGAAGGCCAAGGCCGACCAGCTGTGGCAACACACGGCGCATGTGGCTTCCCTGTCGCAAGTGATCGCGCGCCGGGTGACCAATGTGGATCCCGACACGGCGATGTTTGCCGGCATCGTGCATGAGGTTTCCGGTTTCTACCTGCTGTCGCGCGCGGCCGAGTTCCCCGGCATCCTCGACGGCGAGCCGGAAGACTGGACCGAGCATGGCGAGCAGCCCATCGGCCGCGGCGTGCTGACCAAGCTGGTGATACCGGTTGCGGTCATGCGCGCGGTAGAAGCCATGTGGACCGGCCTGCGCGCGCTACCGCCGGAAAACCTGGGTGACACGCTGCTGCTGGCCAATGACCTGTCCCCGGTCGAATCGCCGCTGCACCAGTCGCCCGGCGCCACCACGCCGCAAGCGGCGCGCACCATCGATTTCACCGTCGGCGACGGCACCTTGCATGCCATCATGGCCGAATCCGCCCATGAGGTGAAGTCGCTGTACGCGGTACTGATGCTGTAGTGCTGCGCGCCAGATCGGCAGCGCCAGCATGCTGCGGCTTGCCGGCCGCCGGCGCCATGCCCGGGGAACTCAAGCAATTGCTGCTTCGTCTCATCTACCGTTGCGGCGGCAAAAAAAAAGAGCCCGCTGGGGAGCGGGCTAAGTCCAAAACTAGGGATCTCCTGAAAGAGACGAGTCCACAATAGCGCCTACCCGCCCCCCCCTCTGTGCGCTACTTCACATAAAACGATTAGCTATTAATTAGTTACCAAACTGGTTGAGTTTGCTTCCACGCATCGAGCTCCTGTACCCTCGCATACCAGGCTTGCAAATTGGCGTATTGATTCACGGGCAGCTTGGCCTGCTGGGTGTACATCAGCGGCGCGGCCAGCGCGAAGTCGGCCAGCGTCAGGCTGTCGCCGACGACCCAGCGGCGCCCGGCCAGATGCTTGTCCAGCACCGTGGCGAACTGCTGCACCTCCTCGGCGCCGCGCGCCAGCTCGAGCGGGTCAGGGCCGCCGTTGCCGGTCACGCCCTTCCAGATGTTTTCCCACACAATGATGCCCAGCGCCGGCGAAAAATGCTGGCTGGCCCAGAACATCCAGCGGTTGATGTCGGCCCGCACGATCATGTTTTCGGGATACAGCGTATGGCCATAGGCGCGGTCGGCCAAGTATTGCATGATGGCACAGGATTCCCACAGTACGAAGTCGCTGTCCTCCAGCACCGGCAGCTTGCTGTTGGGGTTGAGCTCTTCCAGACGACGCCGGTCGGCCGGGTCCATCAGATTGACTTCGGTGGTTTCCAGCGGCAGGCCCATGTGGATGGCGGCCAGCATGACGCGGCGAGCATGGGAGGATACGGGATGATGGTACAGGCGCATGACAGTCTCCGGTTGGCGTTGATGAGGACTGCATGGTACGGCCGGGCTGCGACAGTTTCTGTCAGGAGTCTTCGCCGATATTGTTTTCCAGGCGCCAGGTCTTCAACAGGTCGTGGCGGCATGCCGGGTAGCGCTCGCCGGTGCTGGCGGCGGCGGCGATGCGGTCGATGCGGAAGTGGCGGAACGCCATGCGCAGCTCGCACCACGCGGCCAGCAGGCGCTTGCCTTCCAGGAAGGCCAGCGCGAACGGCCACACCATGCGCTCGGTAGCTTGGCCATGCTCATCGCGGTAGCCGATGCGCAGGCGATGCTGGTAGCGGATCGCTTCGCGCACGGGACGCACGTAGATGTCGCTGGCGTCGGGACTGGACGCGCCGAGCGGCACCCACAAGCTGGTTTCGGCCATGTCGTCGCGCAGGTCCTTGGGTGTGGCGGCGGCGATCTTGGCCAGCGCGTTGCTGGCGGCTTGCGCCAACCCTGCGTCGCCCTGCCGGCGCACCCAGCGCGCGCCCAGCACCAGCGCTTCCAGTTCGTCGGGGCAGAACATCAGCGGCGGCAGGAAGAAGCCGGACTTGAGCATGTAGCCGACACCGGCCTCGCCTTGCAGCGGCGCGCCGAGGCCGGACAGGGTCTGGATGTCGCGGTAGATAGTGCGTTCGGAGACGCCCAGCTGCTCGGCCAGGCGTGCGGCCGTCACCGGACGGCGGTAGCCGCGCAGTGCGTCCATCAGCAGGAATAATCGGCCGGTTCGGCTCATCGTCGCTCTCGTTATTGGTCCAGCAGGAAGTTGCGCGCAGGCGCGTCCAGCGGGGTGGTGTCGTTGGCCGTCTCGTCTTTCAGCGCGACGCCGGACAACTGGCGACGGCGCGATTCGGACAGCAGGTAGTGCAGCTTGAAGGCTGCCGCGTCATAGGTCAAGCCTGCGGGGCGGACGTTGGAGATGCAGTTGCGGCTGGCGTCACTCAGGCCGGGACGCGGCGACCAGCTCAGGTACAGGCCCATGCTGTCGGGGGAGCTGAGGCCGGGGCGTTCGCCGATCAACACCACCACGGCGCGGGCACGCAGCAGGTGAGCGATTTCGTCGCCGATGGCCACGCGCCCCTGGCGCACGATGGTCGGTGGCGCGAGGCTCCATTGTTCTATGCTCAGCCGCGCCAGCAGGGATTGCAGCAGCGGCAGCGCGTTCTGCTCGACCGCCAGCGCCGACAGGCCGTCGGCGATGACGATGGCGATGTCGTAGCCCTGTGCCGTGGCATCGGCCAGCGCGACGAGTTGCGCGCGCGAGGCAGCATCCAGCTGGCGCCCGAGGTCGGGGCGTTGCAGGTATTGGTGGCGGTCGCGCGCCGCGCTGTGCAGGCTGACGCATGGCAGGCCACAGGCTGCGTGCAGCGCATCGGCCAGCGCAGCATGATCCAGTTCCGCATGCACCGCGTCGCGCGCGCGTGCGTGGGCCAGCTGGAAGGCCAGTTGCGGCACGGTCGGCTGGCTCACGCCGCTGCGGCCCAAGGCGATGCGCGCCGCCGTGTAGCGCCGCAGCGATTGCCACGGGTTCGCGGCGATCACGCCGTCATCGGCCTTACTCATGGCCCACCAGCCGCTGCAAGGCGTGTCTGAATTGCACCGGCATCTCGCTGCCCAGCGCCAGCTGTTCGCCCTGCGCAAAGATGCCCATCGATTGCAGCCACGCCTCAAATTCCGGCGCCGGCTTCAAGCCCAGCACGCGGCGCGCATACAAGGCATCGTGGAACGACGTGCTCTGATAATTGAGCATGATGTCGTCCGCGCCCGGCACGCCCATCACAAACGTACAGCCGGCCGCACCCAGCATCGTCAGCAGCACATCCATATCATCCTGGTCTGCCTCCGCGTGATTCGTGTAGCAGACATCGCACCCCATCGGCAGCCCAAGCAGCTTGGCGCAGAAGTGGTCCTCCAAGCCCGCCCGGATAATCTGCTTGCCGTCATACAGATACTCCGGCCCGATAAACCCTACCACCGAATTGACCAGCAGCGGCTGGAAGCGCCGCGCCACTGCATACGCACGCGCCTCGCACGTCTGCTGGTCCACGCCATGATGCGCATTGGCCGATAGTGCACTGCCCTGCCCGGTTTCGAAATACATGACGTTATTGCCCACCGTCCCGCGTCCCAGCGACAGCGCCGCCTGCCGCGCCTCCTCCAGCAAGGCCAGGCTGATGCCAAAGCCCGCATTGGCCGCCTCGGTTCCCGCTATCGACTGGAACACCAGGTCCACCGGCGCGCCGCGCTCGATGGCAGCGATGGTATTGGTCACATGGGTCAGCACGCAGGACTGCGTCGGAATGCCATAGCGCGCGATGATCTCATCGAGCATGCTCACCAGATGGATCACCTGCGGCACGCTGTCGGTGGCCGGATTGATGCCGATGACCGCATCGCCACTGCCGTACAACAAGCCATCGAGCAAGCTGGCCGCGATGCCGCTGGCGTCGTCGGTCGGATGATTGGGCTGTAGCCGCGTCGCCATCCGCCCCGGCAGGCCGATGGTATTGCGAAAGCGCGTGACCACGCTGCACTTCCTCGCCACCAGCACCAGATCCTGGATGCGCATGATCTTGGACACCGCCGCCGCCATCTCCGGCGTAATCCCCGGCGTCACGGCGCTCAGCATGTCAGTATCGGCTGCATCGCCCAACAGCCAGTTGCGCAAGTCGCCGACCGTTAGGTGCGCGATGCGGGCAAAAGCCGCTGCATCATGCGTGTCGACGATCAAGCGCGTCACCTCGTCCTGTTCGTAAGGGACCACGGTCTGGTTCAGGAAGACGCGCAACGGCAAGTCTGCCAGCGCCATCTGCGCGGCGACACGCTCCTGCGCGCTGCCCGCAGCAAGGCCGGCCAGATAGTCACCGGAACGCGCCGGCGTAGCCTTGGCCAACAAGTCCTTCAAGTCGTGAAACAGGTAGGTCTTGCTGCCGACCATATGCGAAAAACCAGCCATCGTCTGCCTTTCGATAGTCCACCGCCCGATTATAGCTGCGCCGCTCCCAGCACGGCGCCCGCCGCGATCAGCAGCACCGGATTGAGCTTGCTGCGCAGGACAATCAACGCAGACACCAGCGTCAGCACGTCGCCGCGCCAGTCGCCATTCGACATCTGCGCGAACAGCCACGCAGCAGCGCCCAGAAAGCCTATCGACATCGGTGCAAAAGCGTCAGTGAGCGCGCGCGTCAGGCGCCCGCCATAGCGCGCCAGATTCATGCGCACAACGGACAGCGTCAGCAGCGTCGACGGCACGATCACTGCCAAGGTGCTGAGGACGGCACCAGCCCATCCCGCGATCAGCCAGCCAACGAGCGAAATGAAGAGCAGATTCGGCCCCGGCGCCGCCTGCGCAATCGCATATGCAGCCGCAAACTGCTCGTTGTTCAGCCAGTGCCGGCCGACCACATACTGGCCGACATCCGGCCCCATCAGCACCACACCGCCGCCAACGGCCATCAGCGACATCAGCGCGATATGCAGCGTCAATTGCGCCACGGGAGAGGACTCGTTCATTTATTTTTTCCGATCAGATAGAAGGCCGCCGCGCCCAGTGGCGCCAGCAACAGGAACACCAGCACCAGTCGCCATTTCAGCAACCCCAATCCGGTGAAGGCCAACACCAGCAAGGCCAGCTTGAGCATGCCGCGCCGATTGCGCCAGCCGCCCTTGGCAAACAAGGCCTTGCCCATCTTGAGCGCCGTCGCCAGGATCAGCCCCGCCGCCACCGCCGACATGCCGCTGATGGCGTGCCTGAGCAGCGGCATCTCGCCGTAGTGCTGATAGCCGATGCCCAGTGCGATGACGATGAAGAACGGCCCCGCCAGCATGCCGCCAATCGCCGCCAGCGCGCCGGGGATGCCGGCGTAGCGGTGACCCACCATGAGCGCGACGTTGCAGATGGTCGGCCCCGGCAGCATCTGGCTCATGGCGAGATGCCGGGCGAATTCCTCGGCGCTCAGCCAGCGCTGCTGCTCGACCAGCGCGCGATACGCAAACGGCATCACGCCGCCAAAGCCCATCAGGGCCAGTTTGGAAAATACCAGGAAGATGGTCGGCAGCGGCAGGCTGCCGGTGTGGCTGGATACGGCGACAGGTTGGTTAGGCATGATGAACTCACTAGATTGCTGTGGCTGAGAGCGAATTTTCGTCCTCGCCGAAATATAAGTACAATGAATTTATTTAGATCATTTATTCATTTTTCTAATGAAAATAGACATCCTCGGCGTGCAGGCCTTTGTCGCGATTGCGGACTTTGGCGGCTTTCAAAAGGCGGCGCAGACGCTGCATGTGACGCAAACCGCCGTCACCCAGCGCCTGCGCAATCTGGAAGATTTCCTGGGCGTGATGCTGATCGAACGCACCACCCGCTCGATCGCGCTGAGCGCCATCGGCCAGGACTTCCTGCCGCAGGCGCGCCGCCTGCTCGACGAGCTGTCGTCCACGCTGACCGAAATCCGCGAAACGGGCAAGGCGCAACGTGGCGATGTGTCGATAGCCTGCGTGCCGACGGTCGGCATCCACTATCTGCCGCAGATCATCCAGGCCTATTCTGCGCGCTTCCCGGACAACCGCATCAAGATCCACGACCATGCCTCTTCGGCCGTGGCGGAAGCAGTACTGCGGCGCGAGGCGGAATTCGGCATCAATATTGCCGGCCCGCATCACCCGGAGCTCACCTCGTTCCCACTGCTGGAAGACCAGTTCGCGCTGGTGTGCCGCGACGACCATCCGCTGGCGCGGCGCCGTTCGCTGACGTGGAAGCAGATCGAGCCCTACCCGCTGATTTTCGCCGGCCACGTCAATGGCAACCGCGCACTGCTGGACGACTACATCGACGGTCAGGACGTGCTGCTAGCGCTGAAGGTGCAGTACGAGGTGCAGCGCAGCTCAACGGCAGTAGGTCTGGTGGCGCAGGGGATTGCTGCGGCGGTGGTGCCCAGCCTGGCGATAAAGAAGGGCGAATATCCGCGCCTGCGCATCATCAAACTGAAAGACCCGGTGCTCTCGCGCTCGCTGGTGCTGATCACCCGCAAGGCCGGCCACCTGTCGCCGGCCGCGCAAGTGCTGTACGACATGATCAAGCATCCGCAAGCCGAACGCCTATGAAAAAAGCCCCCGGCCGCGAGGCTCGGGGGCTTTATTGAACTGCGCCGGCTTAGACCACTGCGCCATCCGTCGTATCTTTTTCCTTGATCGGCTTGATCAGGTCTTCGCGCTTCACGCCCAGCCACATGGCCACGGCCGCCGCCACGAACACCGACGAGTAGATACCGAAGCAGATACCGATGGTCAGCGCTATCGCAAAGTAGTGCAAGGTCGGGCCGCCCAGGAACAGCATCGACAGCACCATCATCTGCGTGCAGCCGTGGGTGATGATGGTACGCGAGATGGTCGAGGTGATCGCGTTGTCGATCACTTCATGCACCGACGACTTGCGCTGCTTGCGGAAGTTTTCGCGGATACGGTCGAAGATCACCACCGATTCGTTGACCGAGTAACCCAGCACCGCCAGCACCGCCGCCAGCACCGTCAGCGAGAACTCCCACTGGAAGAAGGCGAAGAAGCCAAGGATGATGACCACGTCGTGCAAGTTCGCGATGATCGCGGCCACCGCGAACTTCCATTCGAAGCGCACGGCCAGGTAGATCATCACGCCGATAATCACCATCACCAGTGCGTTCAGGCCGTTCTGCGCCAGCTCGTCGCCAACCTGCGGGCCGACGAATTCCACCTTCTGCAGCGAGACCACTTCGGCGCTGGCCGGGTCCACGCAAGCGCTGCGGACGATATGCTCGCCCTTGGCGCTGACCGCGTCGATCTGCTTGGACGAACCCTGTTCAACCGAGCACAACGCGTTGAACACCAGCGCCGATGCATCCTTCGAGCTGACGCTCTTGATCACCGGCAGGCGCAGCATGACGTCATGCGCGGTGCCGAAGCTGGTCACTTCCGGCTGTTCGTAGCCGATCTTTTCCAGCGAATGACGTATGCCTTCCAGGTTGGCCGCCTTGGTGTAGCGCAACTCCATCACGGTACCGCCGGTGAACTCCACCGAGAAGTGCAAGCCTTTGTGAATCAGGAAGAACACGGCCGCGACGAAGGTCAATGCGGAAATCACATTGAACACCAGCGCGTGGCGCATGAAGGGGATATCTTTTTTAATGCGGAAAAATTCCATGTCAGCCTCTTATATAGTCGCCGATTATTTCGTCAGGCCCGGTACCCACACGGTACCGATAGCGATCGATTGCAGCTTCTTCTTGCGGCCGTACCAGAGGTTGACCACGCCGCGCGAGATGAACACCGCCGAGAACATCGAGGTCAGGATGCCCAGGCAGTGCACCACCGCGAAGCCGCGGACCGCGCCAGAACCGAACACCAACAGCGCCACACCGACGATCAGCGTGGTGACGTTCGAGTCCAGGATGGTGGCCCAGGCGCGGTCGAAGCCGACCGAGATCGCCTGCTGCGGCGAGGCGCCGCCACGCAGCTCCTCGCGAATGCGTTCGTTAATGAGCACGTTGGCGTCAATCGCCATACCCAGCGCCAGCGCGATAGCGGCGATACCCGGCAGTGTCAGCGTCGCCTGCATCATCGACAGTAGCGCGATCAGCAGCAGCAGGTTGCAGGCCAGCGCCAGCACACTGAAGAAGCCGAACATCATGTAATAGGCAATCATGAAGATCGCGATCGCCGCGAAGCCGTACATGGTCGAATGCAGGCCCTTGGTAATGTTTTCCGCGCCCAGTTGCGGGCCGATGGTGCGCTCTTCGACCGGCTCCATCGGTGCCGCCAACGCACCGGAGCGCAGCAGCAGCGCCAGCTCGGCCGAGTTCTCGGCATTGCCCATGCCGGTGATCTGGAAGCTGCTGCCGAATTCACTCTGGATGGTCGCCACCGACAGCACTTCCGGCTTGCCCTTCTCGAACAGCACAATGGCCATGCGCTTGCCCACGCTTTCGCGGGTAAGGTCACGCATCTTGCGGCCGCCATCGCCATTCAGGCTGATGCTCACTGCAGGTTGCTGATTCTGGTCGAAGCTGGCGGTCGCGCTGGAGATGGAATCGCCGGAAATCACCACGTCCTTGCTCAGAACCACCGGCACGTTTCGGCCGACGGTAAACAACTCGGAGTTATAGGGAATCGCCGAAGTCAGTTCGGTACCCGGGGTGATCGAGTTATCGACCATGCGCACTTCCAGCGTCGCCGTGCGGCCGATCACGGCCTTGGCGCGCGCCACGTCCTGCACGCCAGGCAGCTGGACCACGATGCGGTCCGGGCCTTGCTGCTGGATGATAGGTTCGGCCACGCCCAGTTCATTCACGCGCTTGGACAGCGTGGTGATGTTCTGCTTGACGCCTTCTTCGGTGGTCTGCTTCAGCGCGGCCGGTTTCAGCGTCACGATGGTCTTCAGGTCCGAGCCCTCGCCGGCATCAGCAAACAGCAGGTCGGCCAGCTGGCCGTTCAGCACGTCCTTGGCTTGCTGGCGGGTGGCGTCGTCGCGGAATTTGATTTCGACGGTGTTGCCGATGCGCTCGATACCGGCATGGCGGATGTTCTTGTCACGCAGCGCGGTGCGGGCCGCAGCCTGGATGCCTTGCACGCGCTTGGTCAGCACCGCCTTGGTGTCGACCTGCATCAGGAAGTGCACGCCGCCGCGCAAGTCCAGGCCGAGGTACATCGGCAGCGCGCGCAGACGTTGCATCCATTTCGGAGTGTTCGGCAGCAGGTTCAGCGCCACCAGGTAGGTCGGGTCGGCAGCATCGGTGTTCAAGCCCTTTTCCAGCACGGACTTGGCCTTGAACTGGGCGTCCGGATCGGCAAAGCGGGCGCGCACCGAGGCGTAGGTGCCGCTGCCGTCGAAGGCGATGCCGTCATTGGCGATGCCTTCTTTCTTCAGCACGTCGGCCACGCGGGCCTCCATGTCGGACGTCATCTTGACGGTCGACTTGCCGCTGGTGACTTGCACCGCAGGGGATTCGCCAAAGTAGTTAGGCGCGGTATACAGCGCGCCGAGCAGGATGGCGACGGCGATAACTATGTATTTCCAGACAGGATAGCGATTCATATTGTTCAACGTTCAATGTTAGGCGTCGGATGCAACATACGAAACGGCCCCGCCGAGGGCAGGGCCGGTCCGGGCCAATCTTACAGCGCCTTCAGCGTGCCCTTCGGCAGCAGCATGGTGATGGAGCTCTTCTGCACCACCACTTCGCCGGTGGCGATTTCCAGGGTCACGTACAGGTCGCCGACCTTGGCAACCTTGCCCAGGATGCCGCCGGCGGTGACGACTTCGTCGCCCTTGGCCAGCGCTTCCATCATGGTCTTCTGTTCCTTGGCGCGCTTCTGCTGAGGACGGATCATCAGGAAGTACATGGCCACGAACATCAGGATCAGCGGCAGGAAGCTGCCGATGTTGCCGCCCAGGCCGAGTGCCTCGAGTGGGGATGCGGATTGGGCGTAAGCGTTGGAAATGAACACAGTGACTCCGATAATTAGTTTAAAAAATAGCGCTGTATTCTAGCACTGGCCGACAGGCCCTAGGCCCACCGGCTATGTGGGTGGCATAAATCTTTTTGCAAGACTGGCCGCCATGCTGTTGTTATTCAGACACCCCGCGCCCGGTCGGCGTGGAATTGTGCCACCCAGGCCGGGAAGCGCTCGGCATCGAGGGCATCGCGCATCTGCTGCATGATGTCCAGGTAATAGTGCAGGTTGTGGATGGTGTTCAGGCGCGCACCGAGGATTTCCTGGGAACGGTGCAGGTGGTGCAGGTAGGCGCGCGAGAAATTGCGGCAGGCGTAGCAGGAGCAGCTGTCGTCCAGCGGCTGCGTGTCTTCCTTGTAGCGGGCGTTCTTGATCTTGATGTCGCCGAAGCGGGTGAAGAGCCAGCCGTTGCGGGCATTTCGGGTCGGCATGACGCAGTCGAACATGTCGACGCCGTTGGAGACGCCGGCCACCAGGTCTTCCGGCGTGCCCACGCCCATCAGGTAGTGCGGCTTATTGGCCGGCAGGCGCGGGCCGACGTGGGCCAGCACGCGCATCATGTCTTCTTTCGGCTCGCCGACCGACAGGCCGCCGATGGCCAGGCCCGGAAAGTCGATTTCTTCCAGCTTGGCCAGCGATTCGTCGCGCAGATTCTCGAACATGCCGCCCTGGACGATGCCGAACAGCGCGTTCGGGTTCTCGCCGCGGTGGAATTCGTCCATGGAGCGCTGGGCCCAGCGCAGCGACATGCGCATCGACTTGGCCGCTTCGTCCACCGTGGCCGGGCGGCCCTGGATTTCGTACGGGGTACATTCGTCAAACTGCATGACGATGTCGGAATTGAGCACGCGCTGGATCTGCATCGAAATTTCCGGGGACAGGAACAACTTGTCGCCGTTGATCGGCGAGCTGAAATGCACGCCTTCCTCGGTAATCTTGCGCATGTCGCCCAGCGAAAACACTTGGAAGCCGCCGGAATCGGTCAGGATAGGCTTGTCCCAGCCCATGAAACCGTGCAGGCCGCCGAATTTGGACATCACGTCATTGCCCGGGCGCAGCCACAGGTGGAAGGTATTGCCCAGGATGATCTGGGCGTTGATTTCCTTCAGTTCCAGCGGCGACATCGCCTTGACCGAGCCGTAGGTGCCGACCGGCATGAAGATCGGGGTTTGCACCACGCCGTGATTCAGTTTGACTTCGCCACGGCGGGCCTGGGTCTGGCCGGTGGTGTCGGTCTTGTGTAGCTTAAATTCCAACATTGTATTTTTTCTCTCTTAGGACTGCCAGGCGCGAGCCTGCGTGGTCAGCAACATGGCATCGCCATAGCTGAAGAAGCGGTATTGTTTTTCGATCGCGTGGGCGTAGGCCTTGCGGATCTCGTCGTAACCGGCAAAGGCCGACACCAGCATCAGCAACGTCGATTTCGGCAGGTGGAAGTTGGTGATCAAACGGCTGACCGTCTTGAACTGATAGCCCGGCGTGATGAACAGCGCGGTGTCGGCGCTGCCCGCTTCCAGCTGGCCGCTCTGCGATGCCGATTCCAGCGCGCGCAGGCTGGTGGTGCCGACCGCCACCACGTCGCGCCCGGCGGCGCGGGTGGCGCGCACGGCGTCGACGGTTTCCTGCGCCATGGTGTACCACTCGGTGTGCATCTTGTGCTCGGACAGCACTTCGGCGCGCACCGGCTGGAACGTGCCGGCGCCCACGTGCAGCGTCACATAGGCGAAATTGACGCCCTTGGCCTTCAGCTGCGCCAGCAGGTTTTCGTCGAAATGCAGGCCCGCAGTCGGCGCGGCGACGGCGCCCGGCACCTTGTTGAACACCGTCTGGTAGCGGGTTTCGTCGAATTCGTCGGCATCATGCTCGATGTAAGGCGGCAGCGGCAGGCGACCGTGGGCCTCGATCAGCTCGAACACGTCGGCGTCGAAATGCAAGGTATAGAACTCGCCGGCGCGCTCGCCGACGGTGACGTCGAAGGCATCGGCCAGGCGGATCTTGACGCCGGGGCCGGGCGACTTGGAGGCGCGCACCTGGGCCAGCACGGTGCGCGGGTCCAGCACGCGCTCGACCAGCACCTCGATCTTGCCGCCGCTGTCCTTGACGCCGAAGAAGCGCGCCTTCAGCACGCGGGTATCGTTCATCACCAGCAGGTCGCCGGGCTGCAGCAGGCCGACGATGTCGGCGAACTGCCGATCGATCAGCTGCGCGCCGTCGAGATGGAGCAAGCGGGAGGCACTACGGTCAGCCAGCGGGAATTGCGCGATGCGCTCGGGCGGCAAGTTAAAATCGAAATCGGAAAGCGAGTACATGGCGGACTTCTGCATACTAAAACACTGTTTAAAAACACAGGAAAGGTGTTAAGCCTTACAATACTGGCGTTGCTTTGCGGCGGCCAACCCTCTATTTTACGCTAGTGCCCGAAAAACGCCTCGATATGCCTGTTTCAAAGCCTAAACCCGTCAAAAAAACCGTCAGCCCCGAAGCCAAGCTCGCCAAGCTGGGCCTGCACACCGATATGGACCTGGTGCTGCACCTGCCCATGCGTTACGAGGACGAGACCCAGGTCATCAGCATCGAAGAAGCCTGCCTGCATGGCGGCGTGACGTCGCAGGTCGAGGGCGTGGTGACAAAAAACGAGATCGCCTACCAGCCGCGCCGCCAGCTGCTGGTCCATATCGCCGACGGCACCGGGGATTTGCAGCTGCGCTTCATGAATTTCTACGGCAGCCAGGTCAAGCAGCTGGCCGAGGGCACGCGGCTACGCGCGCGCGGCGAGCTGAAACACGGCTTTTTCGGCGCGGAGATGGTGCATCCGGCCTACAAGGTGGTCAACGAGGGCGCGCCGCTGCCGACTTCGCTAACGCCCGTGTATCCGTCCGGCGAAGGCCTGTCGCAGCCCATCTTGCGCCGTGCCATCGGCGAGGCCATGCAGCGCGTCGACTGGACCGACACGCTGCCGGCCAAGCTGCGCGCCGAGATGCAGCTGTCCGACTTTGAACCGGCCGTGAAGCTGCTGCACTATCCGCCGCAGCAGGTCGACGAGCACGCGCTGGCCGACCGCTCGCATCCGGCGTGGACGCGGATGAAGTTCGACGAGCTGCTGGCGCAGCAGCTGTCGCTGAAACGCGCCCAGCGTGCGCGCCGCTCGAAAGGCGCGGCGGCGCTGACGGTGGTCGGCTCGCTGTCCGAACGCTTCCAGGCTAGCTTGCCGTTCAAGCTGACCGGCGCCCAGCAGCGCGTGCTGAACGAAATCCGCGCCGACCTGCGCCACCCGTATCCGATGCAGCGCCTGCTGCAGGGCGATGTCGGCAGCGGCAAGACCGTGGTGTCGGCGCTGGCTGCCACGCAAGCCATCGACAGCGGCTTCCAGGCTGCGCTGATGGCGCCGACCGAGATCCTGGCCGACCAGCACTTCCGCAAGATCGCGGCCTGGATGGAACCGCTGGGCGTGAAAGTGGCGTGGCTGACCGGCAGCTTGAAGAAGAAGGAAAAGCAGGCCGCGTATGCGCTGATCGAATCGGGCGAGGCGCAGTTAGTCATCGGCACCCACGCGCTGATCCAGGACACGGTACAGTTCTCCAACCTGGGCCTGGTGATTGTCGACGAGCAGCACCGCTTCGGCGTCGGCCAGCGCCTGACCTTGCGCAACAAGGGTAACGAGGACGCGATTGCGCACCAGCTGATGATGTCGGCCACGCCGATTCCGCGCACGCTGGCGATGACTTACTACGCCGATCTGGAAGTGTCCGTGATCGACGAACTGCCGCCGGGCCGCAGCCCCATCGTCACGCGCGCCATCGACCAGAACCGCCGCGATGAGGTGATCGCACGCGTGCATGCCGCCGCGCAGGAAGGGCGGCAGATTTACTGGGTCTGCCCGCTGATCGAGGAATCGGAAGCCTTGCAGTTGCAAACGGCGACCGACACGCACGCATTGCTGGCCCAAGCCCTGCCGGACCTGAACGTGGGCCTGGTCCACGGCCGATTGAAACCGGCCGAAAAGCAGGTGGTGATGAATGCCTTTTCGTCCAACCAGATGCAGGTGCTGGTCGCCACCACCGTGATCGAGGTCGGCGTCGATGTGCCGAATGCCTCGCTGATGGTGATCGAGCATGCCGAGCGTTTCGGCCTGTCGCAGCTGCACCAGCTGCGTGGCCGCGTGGGACGGGGGGCGGCGGCCAGTGTCTGCCTGCTGCTGTATCAAAGCCCGCTGGGCGGGGTGGCGCGCCAGCGCCTGATGACGATGCGCGAAACCACCGACGGCTTCGAGATCGCCCGCCGCGACCTGGAGCTACGCGGCCCCGGCGAATTCCTCGGCGCGCGCCAGTCAGGCCAGGCAATGCTGCGCTTCGCGGATCTGGAGACGGACGGCTGGCTGGTCGATCAGGCGCGCGACGTCGCGCACGACCTGCTGCACGCCACCACGCCGGAAAAAGCCGCCACGGTGGAAGCCCACCTCGCCCGCTGGCTGGGCGGCAAAGAGGAATTCCTCAAAGTTTAAAAGCACATCGCGATCCGGTTTCCCAGATCAACCAGGAACGCCGGCCGCAGGTAGGCCATGAACACCAGCGCCAGCACCAGCGCGCCGGCGGCGTAGGCTGCCATGCGAACCGGTCGCATCTTCATGCCGGCTTCAACTCGCCGCGCAGCAGCGGCTTTTCATTGATCGGCAGGTTGGCCAGCGCCGCCATCAGGCCCAGCCCGATGGCGATCCCCCACACGGCGTCATAGCTCCCCAGCTTGGAGAACATATACCCGCCCAGCCAGACGCCGATAAAGCTACCCACCTGGTGCGAGAAAAACACCACGCCCGCCAGCATCGCCATGTGCTTGACGCCGAACACGCCGGCGATGATGCCGTTCGTCAGCGGCACCGTCGACAGCCACAGGAAACCTATCGCCGCCGCGAACACATACACCGACATCGGCGACAACGGCGCCAGCAGGAACAAGCTAATGACGATGGAACGCGCCAGATAAATCCCCGACAGCAAATAGCGCTTGGGCAGGCGTCCACCCAGCTTGCCCGCATAGTAGGAGCCGATGATGTTGAACAGGCCTATCAGCGCCAGCGCCATCACCGCCACGTTCGGATTGGCCAGGCCCTTGTCCTTCAAATAGGCCGGCATGTGCACGCCGATGAACACCAGCTGGAAGCCGCAGACGAAATAGCCCGCCACCAGCAGCAGGAAGGAGCGATTGCCCAATGCCTCGCGCATCGCCTCGCCTATGCTTTGCTGCGGACCGTGGCCATGCTCCAGTGCCGGTTCGCGCAGGAAGAAGGACATGGGGATCATGGCCACCACTACCAGCCCCGCCAGCAAATAGAACGCGTGCTGCCAGCCGATCGAGGTAATCAGTTGCTGCTCGACGGGCATCATCAGGAACTGGCCGAAGGAGCTGCACGCGCCGGAGACGCCGAACGCCCATGAGCGCTTCTCCATCGGCGCCACGCGGCCGATGATGCCGCTGACCGCACCGAACGCAGTGCACGCCAATCCGAGACCAATGAACAGGCCGGAACCCATGATGAACAAGGTCGGACTGGTGAGCACCGCCATCCAGATCAAGCCCAGCATATAGCTCAGTGCGCCGACCAGCACCACACGCATGGTGCCGTAGCGGTCCGCCGCCATGCCGGCGAAGGGGCCGAACACGCCCCACATCAGGTTTTGCATGGCCATCGCCAGCGAATAGGTTTCGCGTGTCCAGCCGTGCGCTTGCGAGATAGGCTGCAGCCAGAAACCGAAGCCGTGGCGCACCCCCATGGCCAGCGTCAGCACCACGCCGCTGGCCAGCAACACGGTTTTCAGGGAGGGAGTGCGAGTGGCTACAAACATGGCGAGTCCTGGTTGACGATTTTATCGATAAGGCAAGCTTTGAAATACTACCGCGTTCCGCAAATTCGCGCTGGCCGGCTTATTGGTCGGCTTATTGGTCGGCGCTGTAGCGCAGGCCGATCTGCGCGCGGATCGCGTCCAGCGTGCCCATGATGCTCAGCGTTTCCTGGTGCGGCATCACCGGGCTTTCAATCAGGCCGGCGCGCATGCAGCGGCCCACTTCCTGCGCCTCGTGCGTGTAGCCGTTGCCGCTGCGTGGCAGCTCGATGGTGCGCTCGCTGCGCGACGCCGCATTCACCAGCGTGACGCTGATGCGCTCCGTGTTGTGGAAGCGGTCGTGCAGGCGCACAAAGCCCTTGGTGCCGGAGATGGTCAGCTCGGTCGGCGTGCGCGAATTCAAACTGCACAGGCAAGTCGAGACGCCACCCCCCTTATGCTGCAAGGTGAATCCAGTCTGCAGGTCGACGCCGGTGGCGGCCATTTCCGACTGCGCCTTCACACTGCTCACCTCGCCGAGGAAGAACGACGACATCGACAGCGGATAAATGCCCAGGTCCAGCAGCGCGCCGCCGCCCAGCTCCGGGTTGAACAGGCGGTGTTCCGGGCCGACGTCGGCGGTGAAGCCAAAGTCCGCGGTGACATTGGCCGGCGTGCCGATTTCGCCGCTGTCGACGATGCGCTTGGCTTCCACCACGGCTGGCATGAAGCGGGTCCACATCGCTTCCATGACGAACAGCTGCTGCTCGCGTGCCAGTGCAATGACCTCTTCGGCCTGGCGGCGGTTCATGGTAAACGACTTCTCGACCAGCAGCGCCTTGCCGCCCTTCAGGCACATGATCGCATTCTCGTGGTGCATGGGATGGGGCGTGGCGATGTAGACCACGTCCACCTGCTCGTCATCGGCCAGGCCCTGATAGCTGGCGTGGCAGCGCGTGACGCCGAACTGCGCGCCAAACCTGTTAGCGCTATCGGCACTGCGCGAAGCGACGGCGACCAGTTGTGCGCCCGGCGTGTCCTGCAAGGCGGTGGCGAATGCGGTGGCGATCTTGCCCGTTCCCAGAATGCCCCAGCGGATTACTTGAGTCATGGTGTGTGCTTTCATTGCTTAGGTTTTTGCGGCCGTATTGCGCTTGGGACGAAATACGGTGGCGTCGTCGTAAAAACTGTCATCCTGCTGCTGCCACCAGCCGGGCACGCCCAGCACCGGCAGCGGGGTGAAACCTGCATTGCTCAAGCCTTGTTCAGCCAGCTGCTGCGCCACGCTGGCGTCCAGCCATGCGCGGCGGGCGGCGTGCTCCAGCGCGAAGAACGCGTCGCCGGCGAGCACCACGCGGGTGTGCGCGGTGATCGCCTTGTACGGCGCCACCAGCTTTTCCATCAACGCATGACCGAATAGCCAGACCTGCGCGTCCCTGCCAAAGCTGGCGCGCTGTTCGATGAAGGCGGCTCGCCATTGATGGTTGCGCAGTGCGTCGGCCAGTGCGTGGCCGGCGGCGTTGTCGCGCACCACCAGCAGCGCCGCGTTCTCGTCGAAGATCGTGGCCGCGTCGCGCGCCGGGCCGCGCGATTTGCCGACGCCGGCCAGTGCGATCTGCGCCGCCTGCAAGGCATTGAGCTGCACCTTGATGCGCGGGAAGCTGAGCCACACCAGGCCATTGAAAAAATCGTGCAGATTGTCGCGCGTGGGCACGCCGCCGGTGGCGCCGATGAAGGCCTCGTATGCAGTCCCTTCCGGCAGCGCCGCCTGTGGCACGAACGACAGCGGCAGTCCCTGACGGTTGCGCAGCGCCAACGCCAGCGCCTGCGCGTTGAACGCATCGATGAAGCGATCGCTCAGCACACCGGCGTCATTGCGATCGAGCTTGCCGGCCGCCGCCTGTACCGATGCGTACCAGGGGCGCGACCAGTCGATGACTTCCAGCACGCCTTATACCATTTTCCAGTTGATGGTTTCGCCCGCGTTGAGCGGTACCACCTGCTGGTCGGCCAGCGGCAGGGTTTCCGGCAGCGTCCACTGCTCGCGCTTCAGGGTGATGCTGCCCTCATTGCGCGGCAGGCCGTAGAAGGCCGGGCCATTCAGGCTGGCGAAGGCTTCCAGCTTGTCCAGCGCGCCGGCGCGCTCGAAGGCTTCGGCATACAGCTCCATCGCGTGCAGCGCGGTATAGCAGCCGGCGCAGCCACAGGCCGCTTCCTTGGCGCCCTGCGCGTGCGGCGCCGAGTCGGTGCCGAGGAAGAAGCGCTCGTCGCCGCTGGTGGCAGCCGTCACCAGCGCCAGGCGGTGCTCTTCACGCTTGAGCACCGGCAGGCAGTAGTAGTGAGGACGGATGCCGCCCTTGAAGATGTCGTTGCGGTTGTACAGCAGGTGATGCGCAGTGATGGTCGCCGCGATCGGGCCTTCCGCTTCCGCCACGTACTGCGCCGCGTGCTTGGTGGTGATGTGTTCGAAGACGATGTTCAGCGCCGGGAAATCGCGGCGCAGCGGGCGCATGACGCGCTCGATGAAGACGGCTTCGCGGTCGAACAGGTCGATGTCCGGATCGGTGACTTCACCGTGGACCAGGAACGGCATGCCCACTTCCTGCATCATTTCCAGCGTCTTGTAGCAATTGGACAAGTCGGTCACGCCGGCGTCCGAGTTGGTGGTCGCGCCGGCCGGATACAGCTTGACCGCGTGGACGATGCCGCTTTCCTGCGCGCGCAGGATTTCGTCGGGCTGGGTGTTATTGGTCAGGTACAGCGTCATCAGCGGCTCGAATTGCAGGCCGGCCGGCAGTGCGGCCATGATGCGCTCGCGATAGGCTTCGGCGGCGGCGGTGGTGGTCACCGGCGGTTTCAGATTCGGCATCACGATGGCGCGGCCGAACTGGCGCGCACTGTGCGGCAGCACGCTGGCCAGCGTCGCGCCGTCGCGCAAGTGCAAATGCCAGTCGTCTGGACGGATGATGGTGATGGAACTTGGGACTTGATCGATGTCGGACATGGCGGCGGGCTTTCGTACTGTCGGATTGCGAAATACCGACATTTTAACTGCTGACAGGCGGCCTGGTCTCCAATTGCGCGCCTGGTTTGACAATACGTACGCAAAAGCGTACGGTTAAAACTTCATCGGAGGACGCATGGACACCATCTCTGCCAGCGACGCGCGCGCCCGGCTTTACAAGCTGATCGACGAAACCGCCGCCAGCCACACACCGGTGACAATTACAGGCAAGCGTAATAACGCGGTACTGATAGCGGCCGATGACTGGGCCGCGATCCAGGAGTCGCTCTACCTGCTGTCGGTGCCGGGAATGCGCGAGTCGATCCTGGCCGCAAAGGCACAGCCTTGGGCCGACAGCAGCAAGGAACTGCACTGGTGAGCTGGCAGCTGGTGTACTCGTGCCAGGCCCAAAAAGACGCTCAGCAGCTGGCAGCGGCTGGCCTGAAAAAACCAGCCCAGGCCATGCTGGACTTGCTGGCAACCGATCCCTTTGCCCACCCACCACGATTTGAAAAGCTGGTCGGGGACTTGGCCGGCACCTACTCACGCCGCATCAACATCCACCACCGCTTGGTCTACGACGTTTTCCCGGAGCAGAAGATCGTGCGCGTGCTGCGTATGTGGAGGCACTAAGGATAGCGCTTTACTTCGCCTCTCCCTGCGCCTGCACCCAGGCCTTGGTCTCGGCCAACATCTGGTCTAGATGCGCACGGTCGTAGACGGTGCCGCGGCTGACCACCAGGCGGATCTTGCGGGTGGCGGAGATGTCTTGCAACGGATCGGCGTCCAGCACCAGCAGGTCGGCACTCTTGCCGGCTTCGACGCTGCCGTAGCGATCGAGCTTGCCGAGGAAGCGCGGGCCGTTGATCACGGCCGTCTGCAAGGCCTGCACCGGCGTCAGGCCGTACTGCACGTACAGGCCGATCTCATCATGCAGCGCCTGGCCCGGATAGTCGTAGGAATTCAAAAAGCCGGCATCGGTGCCGGCAATGATGCTGACCCCTTCCTGCTGCAGTAACGGCAGCAGCGCGGCAGATTTCTCGAACACCTTGTGACGCTGGGCGATCGCATCCGCGTTGTCCTGCGCGGCGCGCTGCACGCGCCAGTCGTAGGTGGCGCGCAAGCCTTTGCCGATGTACTGCAGCGCCGGGTCGTGGCTATGGTCGTCGCGGTCCAGGTAAGCCACCACCTGCGAAACGGACAGCGTCGGCACCACCGCCGTCCCCTTGGACGCCATGTAGCGGAACGCGGCGCGCGCTGTCGCTTCGTCGTAGCTCTCCAGGCTCAGACGCATCGCCTCCTTGCCGCTCAAAGTGCCGGCCGCCACCTGCGCGGTCAGTTCCTGCTCTTTGGGCGTGGATGCGCGCAGCAGATACGCTTGGTGCTCGAGCGTGCCCAGGCCGGCGTCGAACATGGTCGCTAATGTCAGTTGCACCGGCACGTGGCCGGAAGTACGCATGCCGCGCTGTCTGGCCTGGCGCAGCGCTTCCAGATAGATTTCCGGCTTCAGCGTGTTCTCGGTGATCTTGACGAAGTCCACCTTCTGCGCCTGCAGGTGGTCCAGCGCCTTGCTCACCTCCTCCGGCGTGCCGACTTCGATGGTGCCCTTCCACAGCGGCTTGTAGCCTTCCAGCTTGGCGCCGGAGGTGAAGATGGTCGGCCCTGCCAGCTGGCCGTTCTTGATCTGGTCGCGCCAGGCCAGCACGGTGTCCGGCAAATCACCCGAGCAGTCGCGCACCGTGGTGATGCCATGGGCCAGATACAGGGGCAGCAGATGCCGGTTCTCGTCGATCAGCGCCGCACCGCCGCCGAAGTGCACGTGCGTGTCCCACAAGCCCGGCATCAGGTATTTGCCGGGCAGCTCGATGGTCTTGCGCGCCGCGTAGCCGGACAGCTGGCCATCGTCCACCACGGCGATGATGGTATCGCCCTTCAGCACCACCGACTTGCCCTTGAGCGCCTTGCCATGGGCGACATCGATCACGCTCGCCTTGCTCAGGATCAGGTCAGCGGCGACCTTGTCGGCGGCGTGGGCGCTGCCCAGCAGACCCAGGGCCAGCAAGGCGGCGGGAAGTCCTTGGAAGTGCGGCATGCTGGTCTCCCGGTTTTATTATGAGGCAACAATGTTACATCAGCCAGGAATCAGTTCGCGTTTTAATGGATGATACGGGCCAGGAAATCGCGCGCCCGCTCCGACTTGGGCGAGGCGAAAAACTCCTCCTTGGCGCTATCCTCGACGATGCGCCCGCGGTCCATGAACACCACCCGGTTGGCCACTTTACGGGCAAAGCCCATCTCGTGGGTCACCACCATCATGGTCATGCCCTCCTGCGCCAGGCCGACCATCACGTCCAGCACCTCATTGATCATTTCCGGATCGAGCGCCGATGTCGGCTCGTCGAACAGCATCGCAATCGGATCCATCGACAGCGCGCGGGCGATCGCCACCCGCTGCTGCTGGCCGCCCGACAACTGGCTGGGGAACTTGTCCTGTTGCGCCAGCAGGCCGACCCGGTCCAGGTATTTCAGGCCGCGCGCGCTGGCTTCCTCGTCGCTGCGGCCCAGCACCCGCACCTGCGCCAGCGTCAGGTTCTGGCGTATCGACAAATGGGGAAACAGCTCGAAATTCTGGAATACCATGCCGATGCGCGCCCGCAGCGCCGGCAGGTCGGTTTTCGGGTTGCCGACGTCGACGCCGTCCACCGTCACCCGCCCTTGCTGGAACGGCTCGAGCCCGTTGACGGTCTTGATCAAGGTCGACTTGCCGGAGCCGGACGGCCCGCAAATGACCATCACATCGCCCTTGTCAACGCGGGTGCTGCAACTGTCGAGCACCTGAAACTTGTCATACCACTTACTAAGATTGTCGATTTCGATCATATAGGATAAGGCTCGCTTGACAGCATACGGGTCCCCAAGGATACTGCGGAACTTGCCAATAGTTTCAGCAACTTACTAGAGTTTAAGCGTCGGCGGCGTACCCGCAGGACTGCCTAAGGCCAGAGAGACACTACCACAGGAAGGTCAGAAATATGAATAATAAACAAAGCCGATTAACCACCTACATTCTAGTCGGGCTGGCACTGGGCATCTTCGCCGGCTATCTGGCCAACACCAACCTGGCCAACCCGGCTGGCTTTGCCGACAGCATGTCGCTGGTGACCACGCTGTTCCTGCGCCTGATTAAAATGATCATCGCGCCGCTGGTGTTCTCGACCCTGGTATGCGGCATCGCCAAGATGGGCGACGCCAGCGAAGTAGGCCGCATCGGCATCAAGACGCTGGGCTGGTTCTTCATCGCCTCGGTGATGTCGCTGACCCTGGGCCTGGTCCTGGTGAACCTGTTCCGTCCGGGCGACGCGCTGCTGGGCCACATGGCTGCCACCACCGCCAAGTCGGACATCGTCACCAGCGGCCTGACGCTGAAGGAATTCGTCACCCACCTGGTGCCGGCCTCCATCGTCGAAGGCATGAGCAAGAACGAGATCCTGCAGATCGTGATCTTCTCGCTGTTCTTCGGTTCGGCCGC
>FSZM01000056.1_pt1 | contig 97090 bp, 89 predicted proteins | sample 1638831 | NCBI WGS metagenome assembly FSZM01 (sample SAMEA3914813, study PRJEB12502) | metagenome | biome: forest; material: soil | place: Canada | collected 2011-07-07 | depth 0.3 m
GTTCAGAGTTAAGCCTATAGTTTGGTTTAAGGTGCAAAAATATCTAAATTATTATATTAATAATTGCATTAATGCTTTTTTCGTGTATTGTGTAGATGCTGCCAATATCCGTTTCCGCAATACGGCGTGTGTCAATCTTGAATATGTCGTTCGATCCCCGATGGACGTAGACCTAGACGGCGCGGCTTAGACCTATGATCCCCAATGAGTAATGAGACGCTTCCGCGGTCCCTTCCAGAATTTACCGCTAGCTTGCTCGGGTCAGCGGTTGAGGGCTTGCAAGCACTGCATCTGCAGGAAGTTCAGTGCTTGAGCCATACAATCGACGAAGTGCTCAAACTGGCCGAACAGCAAAGCACGCTCAACAACCTCAATGATATTTACGCCAAGCTGGTCCCGCAATTGCGGGAGGCGAACGAACATCTGGTGGTCGCCACGTTCGAGGCGCTCGACTCGCAAGCTGCAGCTGAAGCAGTGAGCCGCAGGCAGATGGAATTTCTGTCGATGTTGGGACATGAACTGCGTAATCCGCTGCAGCCGATCAATATTGCCAATCATTTGATCGGCGATCTTGCCACGCGCAATCCAACCCTATATCGACTACATGCGATCATTGAACGCCAGATTGGCCATTTGGTGCGATTGGTTGACGACCTGATGGATGCCTCCCGGGCAGGCACTGGCAAGATCGCCATCGAGCGCTGCTGCCTTGATTTAAATAAGGTGATCGAGAGCGCGGTCGAAACCTGCCAGTATGTTATCGATGGGCGCGAACAGCGGTTACAACTGCAAGCGTCAGCTGAACCAGTGTTCGTGAACGGCGACCTGGACCGCTTGACTCAGCTGTTCTCCAACCTGCTACTTAACGCGAGCAAATACACACCAGCGCACGGCCATATCGTGATACGCGTGCAGATGGACCAGCAACAAGTGCAAGTCCAGGTCATCGACAACGGTGCCGGCATTCCTTTGGAAATCCAGCCATTTATCTTCGACCTGTTCACCCAAGGTCCCAGACCGCTAGAGCGCGCCCCGGGCGGCTTGGGTATTGGGCTCTCGCTGGTGCGCACGATCGCCGAATTGCACGACGGTAGCGTGCATGTCTACAGCCAGGGTAGTGGCCTCGGCAGCGAATTCACCGTAACTTTGCCGCTTGCGCAACAGCCACCGGCGTTACAGGCCGTTCAAGCTGACATCAGTTTATCGTTGCAGTCGCAGCCGCGCAATATTCTGTACATCGAAGATAATCGTGATGTGAGCGAAATGCTTTGCATGGTACTTGAGCAGGACGGCTACAAGGTGACCTGTCGCTACGACGGACCCAGCGGCCTGGCGGCGGCGCAAAGCGAGAGCTTCGACGCGATCATCTGCGATGTGGGTCTACCGGGCATGACCGGCTATGCAATTGCGCGTACCCTGCGCCAGGACGCTATCGGCAAGCTCCCTTGTCTGATTGCACTGTCCGGCTTCGGCGCGATCGAGCCGATGGGCGCCGATATCGGCTGTTTCGATCACTATCTCATCAAACCGACCTCAATGTCCGAGCTGCAAGCTATTTTGCTACACGCGAGTTGCCGGGATCCGAGGCCTCCTGCTAGCGGGGCGTGAATGGTGAGCAAGAACAACTATGAAGGCATGCCCTTAATTGCCGAAAAGTGGCAGACAATGCTGCGCGATACCGTACTGCGTGACCCAGCACGGGTGGCCGATGTCAGCGCTGCGTTATGGCGCGGCTTGGCGCATCACCTCACCGCCATTATTGGGGAGCGTGGCTTTGCCTCGCTGTATGCGCGTAGCGTGTACCAAGTCAGTTCCAACTACCCATGGCTGGCGGGTCAGGCGCAGCCCTTAGACGGGGTGCCTTTCATCGAATTACATCAACGCTTGCAGGCGCAGCTCATGCCCGTCGCTGGCCAGGCCAGCGTCGCCCTGCTCAGCGTTTTCATCGACACTTTAACCTTACTCATCGGCGAACTCGTAACGGCTAGCATCCTGCATGCGGCTTGGGGAGATGAAGCGGTAAGCCCTGCTGAAACGGAGTCTAAAAAATGAATAAAGTCGATATACAGCGCCTGCCCACCGGCGTCCCGGGTCTCGACCAATTGCTGGGCGGAGGTATTCCGGAATATTCATTTAATCTGTTGGCGGGCACACCGGGCAGCGGCAAGACCACCATGGCACACCAGATCATGTTCTCGCTGGCCAGCCCGGAGCGCCGCGCACTGTTCTTTACCGTGCTGGGCGAACCGCCGCTGAAGATGCTGCGCTACCAGCAGCAATTTCCCTTTTTTGATGCAAGCAAGATCAACCAGTCGATCAAGTTCGTCAACCTGGCCGGAGAGCTGCTGGACGGTGATTTCGACCGCGTGCTGGCGCGCATCGAGGCTGAGGTGCAAGCCTTCGATCCTGCCCTGGTGTTCGTCGATTCGTTCCGCTCGGTGGTGCAATCGGCCAGGACGCCCGACGCCGGCAACGGCGGCTTGCAACGTTTCGTCCAACACCTGGGCATGCAAATGACCAGCTGGCTGGCCACTACCTTCTTGATCGGTGAGTACCTGACACCCGAGGCGGAATCGAGCCCGGTGTTTACCGTGGCCGACGGCATCCTGTGGCTGTCGCAGCAAGTGCATCGCGATTCGATGGTGCGCAAGATCCAGGTGGTCAAGATGCGCGGCCAGGCCCAGAGCCTGGGCGTGCACACCTTCCGCATCAGCGACGGCGGCCTGGAAATCTTCCCGCGCGCCGTGGTCAAGCCTGGCGCGCCGGTTACCATTGCCGGCGACCATCGCTTGTCGACCGGCGTACCGACACTGGACCAGATGCTGGGCGGCGGGCTGCCGGCCGGCTATTCGCTGCTGGTAGTCGGGCCATCCGGTTCCGGCAAGACCGTACTGGCCACCCAATTCCTGGCCGAGGGGGCGCGCATCGGCGAACCCGGCGTCATCGCAGCCTTTGAAAAGAGCCCGAACCAGCTATTGAGTCTGCAACTGAGCAGCCTGGTCGCCAGCGGCAAGGTGGGCATGCTCAACACCCGCACGCTGGACCTGTCGCTGGATGAAATCCTGAGCGACATGGTGGCCATGATTGAGCGCATGCAAGCGAAGCGGGTGGTGATCGATTCCCTGTCCGGCTTCGAGTTGACGCTGGCCTCGGTGTTCCGCGAAGACTTCCGCGAATCGTTGTACCGACTGGTAGCGGTGCTGACCGGCATGGGCGTGACGGTGCTGATGACGGCCGAACTGGAAGATCAATACACTGCGCTGCGTTTCAGCGCCTATGGCAACGCCTTCCTGGCCGATGCCATCGTAATGCACCGCTATGTCGAATTGCAGGGCCAACTGAAGCGCGTGATTTCGGTGGTCAAGGTGCGCGGCAGCGACCACAGCAAGGAAATCCGCTTGTTCGACATCGGTGACGATCAGATCAGCATCGGCCCGGCGTTGTCGCAATACCACGGCGTGCTCAGCGGTTATCCAATTACCGCGCCAAGGATGTATCCTGGCGGCTAGGCACTGTCGCCCGTGTTCGCCTGGCCATCTTCAGGGCTGCTGACCGCTATCGGCCTAATGTACGTTGCCCCACCGTGACGGAGATGCAATTGGATCATAGTGCAGCGTGTGCCAGCATTCTCGCTTGGCACGGGAGAGCAACCATGTTGATCGACATGCCGGAACGACAGTATGAAACGTGATCAACGTGGCCGACGGCCTGAAGCGGGCAAGCGCCGTCAGGTGCGTGAGACGCCATCGCTGAGCGCGCGCGAACAATTGCTGCTGGCGCGTGAACGCATCGTGCAGTCGCGCGAGCAGGCGATCAGCGCTCGTGAGCTGCGCGGACGCCAGGGCCGCGGCTTCAGCGCAGACTCTTCCAATCAAATTGCGATGCTGCAGCAGGCGAATTCTCACTTAGTGATCGCGTCGATGGACGCAGTCAAGCTGGCCGAGCAAGTCCAGCACGCGAAGGATGCGCTTGACCACTTGGCCACGCATGATGTGTTGACCAATCTCCCCAACCGCATGCTGCTGGGCGATCGTCTTACACAAGCCATAGAGCAGGCGCATCGCCGTCAGGGCCAGTTGGCAGTCATGTTCATCGACCTGGACCGGTTTAAATATATCAACGATTCCTTGGGCCATGCTGTCGGTGATCTGCTGCTTCAGGCGGTGGCGCGCTGCCTGGTGGCCTGCGTGCGCAGCTCCGACACGGTCAGTCGTCAGGGCGGAGACGAGTTTGTTTTGCTGCTGCCACAAATCGAAAATGTGGCCGCCGCCTCCGCCATTGCGGAAAAAATTCTGCAAACCATGGGGGAACCCCACACGGTGGAGCATCACGCGCTGCATATGGGCGTGAGCATTGGGGTTAGCGTGTATCCGGACGATGGCCAGGATGCCGCCACGCTGATACGCAATGCCGATATCGCCATGTACCACGCCAAGGATGCTGGGCGCAACAATTGCACCTTCTATGCGGCAGCCATGAACACTCGTGCCGTGGTGCGCCAGTCTACCGAGGCCGGGCTGCGCCAGGCACTGGCGCGGCAAGAATTCGTGCTGCACTATCAACCCAAGATAGCCTTACGCAGCGGGATGCTGGTGGGTGTGGAAGCCCTGGTCCGATGGCAGCATCCGCAGCGCGGTTTATTGTTGCCGCAGCACTTTGTCGAGATCGCGGAAGAGTGCGGCCTGATCCTGCCGTTAGGACGCTGGGTGTTGCGCCACGCCTGCGAGCAGGCCCAGGAATGGAGCCGTGGCGGCTGGCCCCCGATGACCATGGCGGTCAATACCTCGCCGCTGGAGTTCGGTGCGCTCGACTTCTTGCCGCATTTACGCCGCACCTTGGCCGAGACAGGATTGCAGCCGGCTTGTCTGGAACTGGAACTGACCGAGGGTATGCTCATGCGCGATGCTGAAGCGTCGGACAGACTGCTGCATGCCATTGCCAGCCTGGGCGTCAAGCTTGCCATCGACGATTTCGGCACCGGCTATTCGAGCCTGAGCTATCTGACCCAGTTTCCTATTCATACGCTCAAAATCGATCAGTCCTTCGTGAGCCACATGAGTACCAGCGTCGATGACGCCACCATAGTCAGCGCTGTAATCGGCATGGGCAAGAACCTGCATAAACGTGTCATCGCGGAAGGGGTGGAAACACAAGAGCAATGCACGTTTCTGAAAGCGCAGGGTTGCGATGAGGGCCAAGGCTATTTCTTTGGCCGCCCGACCGCCGCCGCGGGCATAGTGACGCTGTTGCGCGCCGGCCAGCACCAGCCCTGCCGGCCGCCGGCAGGCTGATCTCGGTGATGAGCCGAGCTCATCCAACTGAACGCGCGCAAATCGCATTCCGTGAAATAATGGCGACATCGATACTTTGCCTTGCAAACATTTGATTTTGATCAAATATTTTTGCGGTTCAACTCTGCTTCAACTCTTGTATCACGTCCCACACACCGACCTGCGCTGATGACCGTCCCGCGCGGAAGTGTTCGTCCTGCCGATGCAGTCGTGACCGAGCCCGTCCCGTTCGGCAGTCGTCGTCCTACCCGCATTCTGGAGTAAGCACACGTGAACATCGCCAGCCGAATTGATGGGCGCTACCTTAGCTGCCGCCACCTTGCAACATGGATCTTAGTGCTGTTGTTCTGCAGTCCCATGATTGCCCAAGCCTTGCCGGCCTTTGCTCGTCAAACAGGCCAGAACTGTGTCGCCTGCCATGCTGGCGGCCAATTTCCGGAACTGACCAGCTATGGCCGGTTGTTCAAGATGACTGGCTATACTATCGGTAGCCGCACCATTCCACTGTCGGCGATGGGCATTGCCAGCTACACTAAAAGCTCGTCGCCCAGCGCGGATCCGGCATTTGCCAAAGATGCCGTGGCCCTGTTCCAAACCGGCAGTGTTTTCGTCGCCGGCAAGCTCACCGAAAACGTCGGCGTATTTGCCCAGGGGACCTACAATAATTACGACAACCAGAACCCTGACAGCGGCAAGTGGCAGGGTAAATGGGCCTCGGACAATTTCGAGCTGCGCTACGCCGATCGCCTGATCGATCTGAATCACGATCTCATCTTCGGCCTCACGCTCAACAACAACCCCTCGCTGGCCGACCCCTGGAATACCGCACCGGCCTGGATACAATATGTGCCGACGCGATTCGGCGTGACCGGACCCGATGCGGGACCTATCGTGTCGCAGCTGGGCACGCAGGCCGCGGGCGTTGCTGCTTACGCCTTCTGGAACCAGACGGTATATGCGGAAGTGGCAGGCTATCAAACCGCAAACGGCGCTTGGTCCTTCCTGAGCCAAGGCACCCAAAATGCCGATCAAGTCAAGCTCAAGGGCAGCAACCCTTACGTGCGGCTGGCGCTCAGTCATGACTGGGGGCCGCACAGCGCCATGCTCGGCGTGCTGGCGATGAATGCCAACATCTACCCGGACAATCTGAATCCTTCCGGTCCCACTATCCGTTATCGTGACCGAGGCGTCGACGCCCAGTACCAATATCTGCTCGATCCCCACAGCGCCACGCTCCAGCTCAGCTATATCACCGAGTCGATCGACAACGGCGACGTCACCGGCATCGCCACCAATCCGAGTAACCGCCTCAAGCAGCTGCGGCTCAAGGGCAGTTATGTCTACCGGGCACGCTACGGGGGCAGCCTGAGCTATTTCAGCACTACCGGCAGCTCGGACACGACACTCTACCCTGATGTCGCCAGTAATCCAGACACCCGCGGTTGGGTGCCCGAAGTATTCTGGACCCCGGTCCAGTACCTGCGCATCGGTGCGCAGTATTTCAATTTCCAGCGTTACCATGGTGCGGTTGCCAACTATGATGGCGCCGGGCGTAATCCGAGTGGCAACAACACCTTGTTTGTCTACGTCTGGGGAGCATATTGATGCGTGCCTACCATCTGATTCGATTGATACCGGTCGCCTCGCTTGCGCTGGCATTCAGCAGTGGCATGGCAGGCTGCTCTTCGGTGGAGCGCTCGCGCGCGCTGGGCGATGAACGTGTTTCTGCCAACACCATGGCAGTGCAGGTCTGCTCCACTTGCCATGGCATACGAGGGGTCTCGACCTCCCCCAATTTCCCGCACTTGGCCGCACAGTCGGCGGCCTATCTGGAAGCCCAATTGAAAGGGTTCCGCAGCCGCGGGCGCTCCGATCCCGCCGGATTTGAATATATGTGGGGAATCAGCGCAAGGCTGACAGACCAGCAGATCGCCGGTTTGAGCCTATATTTCTCGCAGCAGCCGGCGGCCCCCGGGCATTCCCGTGATACGGCGCGCGAACAACGGGGCCAAGCGATCTTTGCTGATGGCATTGCCGCCAGCGGCGTTCCGGCCTGCGCCTCCTGTCACGGCGTCAAGGGCGAAGGCTTAGGAACCTTTCCCCGCTTGGCAGGCCAGCATGCTGACTACGTATCGAAGCAGCTGGCGGTATTTCAACGAACCGATGAACGTGCCGAGGGCGCCATGATGAAAACGGTTGCGCACTCACTTACGGATGACGACATCATTAATCTGGCAGTGTACGTACAATCAATTCAGCCTGGGCAATAGGGGCCGGGGCTTACCGGCTTCGCCAGTGGCATGGCGGTGTCAAAGAGAGGCGCGTGGGCGGGGCGACCGCGCAGCATCGACAAATCCCATCGCTACAGCTCAGGTGCACTTATTCTGCGTCTGGCCATGTGTCAGCAATGACATGCACCTGGTCAGCGAAATCCCATTCCACATCGCCCGAACGCCCACCTTCGTTGAACCGGAAATGCGTACCTTGCTCATCCATCAGAACCCAAGCGTCAGCTTCTTTACGGTCATCTGGATCGTTGATGTTGACCAGATCGATCACGTAGCGACAACCTAGCTGCATGTGCTTGAGCACGTTCTTGGTCCGTTCCGTTGCCAATGGAATGTATGTTGGTGCGGCGTGAAGGCTCATGATGCTCCGATTAGGCTAGTGGGTGATTATAGGCTGATGCCTCTGATGGTGCCGCGCGTTAGACGAGCATCGACAACGACGGCGGCGGCGACACTCCTGGCGCAGGTAAACCGCTAAAACGGGGGGGCGGCGCTAGGCTAACTCAGCTTGGTTTGATTGACGCGCGCAGGATAGCCCTCGCTACTCTCGCTACTATTTGCCTATCGCGATTTTCGAGGGCTTAGCCAGCCAGGTCCGGGATGATAGTTGCCGCCAGTCGTACATCATCCGGGGGAGCAAGCTCCGGCTGCCCGGCATCGTGGCGGCGGAATGCCGTGGCGATGTTTTCACGCAACAGCTTGTCGTTCCACGGCTTGGTGTAGAAGCGCGAAATCGCGCCGCGGTTGATCGCGTCTATGATCAGAGGCAGCTCCGAAGCGCCGGACAAGACGATGCGGAAGGTGTCGGGATAGAGTTCCTTGACACGGTCCAGGAACACGATGCCAGTCATCTGTGGCATGCACTGGTCGCACAGGATCACTTGCACCGGATGCCGTGCCAGCAGGTCGAAGCCCTGGGCGGCCGAGGCGGCGGTCAGGATGTGATAGTCGTCGCGCGCGAACACCTCGGCCAAGAGTTCGGCCATGAGCGGATCGTCATCGACGATCAGCAGGCAGTGGTGCGGCACGGCTTCCGGGCTCGGGGGGAGCAAGCGCCGGTCCTCGGCCAGCAGCGCGGTCAGCTGCGGCTCTGGCAGCGGCCGGCTGAAGTAATAGCCCTGGATCTGGTCACAATGGTTGCGGCGCAGGAAACTGAGCTGGGCTTCGGTCTCAACCCCTTCGGCCACCACTTCCAGCTTCAGGCTGTGCGCCATATGGGTGATGGCGCGCACGATGGCGGCATCGTCTGGATTGGAGGTGATGTCGCGGATGAAGGCGATGTCGATCTTCAGTTTGTCGATCGGGAAGCGGCGCAGGTAAGCCAGGCTGGAATAGCCGGTGCCGAAGTCATCGATCGAGATGTGCACACCTTGCTGCTTGAGGCGGCCCAGGATCTCGCTGGTCTGGCTGGTATTGGCCATCAGCGAGGTCTCGGTCAGTTCCAGTTCCAGCAGCTCGGGAGGAATGTCGTTGCTGGCCAGGCCGCGCATGACGTCGCCATCGAGGTCGCCTTCGATGAACTGGCGGCCCGCCACATTGACGGCCACCGGCATGGCGCCGATCGGCGAGCGCAGCCAGATGCCGATCTGGCGGCAGGCCTGGGCGATGACCCAGCGGCCGACCGCGACGATCATGCCGGTTTCTTCCAGCACCGGCATGAACAGATTCGGTCCCACCAGGCCGTGTCCGGGCCGCTGCCAGCGCAGCAGGGCTTCCACCCCGGCCACCCGGCCGGTGTCGAGCTGTACCTTGGGCTGGTAGTGCAGCGTGAATTCCTCCTGATCGATGGCTTTGCGCAAGGCCAGCTCCAGTGCCAGCCGGGCCAGCACATCGGCGTTCATCTGCGCGGTGAAAAAGCGATAGGTGTCGCGCCCGGCCTGCTTGGCGCGGTACATCGCGGTGTCGGCATAACGCACTAGCACGTCGGGGTCGGTGGCATCGTCCGGATAGACGGTTACGCCGATGCTGGCCGTGACGCTGACGTCGTTGCCATTCAAGCAATATGGCTGGCGCAGCGCGGTGCCGATCTTGGCTGCCAGCATGCCGGCGTCTTGCTGGCCTGCCTGGATCACCAAGATCAGTGCAAACTCGTCGCCACCAAGGCGGCCGACGGTGTCGCGCAACCGCACGCACTGGGTCAGGCGGTTGCTGACCTGGATCAGCAACTCGTCGCCGGCGGTGTGGCCCAGCGTGTCGTTGACGTCTTTGAAGTGATCCAGATCGATGAACATCACCGCCACCAGCAAGCTGCTGTCCCTGGCCATGGCCAAGGTGCGCCTGAGGGTGGCGAAGAACAGCGTGCGGTTCGGCAGGCCGGTCAGGGGGTCGTGGTGGGCCTGGTGCTGCAAGCGCTGCTCGGCCTGTCTGCGTTCGGTGATGTCGCGCACCACGCCAACCACGATCCAGTCGTCGCCGGAGCGCATGACCTGGCGGTGGATCTCGACCTGCACCATGGAGCCGTCCTTGCGTCGCAAGCTCGATTCGAATAGTGCGTGGCAGGGGTGGCCGGCAATCATGTCGTCGTACAGCCGCTCCAGCTGGGGCAGCGTGGCGACACCCAGGTCCACTGGCCCGATCTGACGCATCTGCTCGGGCGTATAACCGAGCATGACGCAAGCGGTGGTGTTGAACTCGATGAACAGCATGCTGGCGCGGCTGACCAGCAGGATGGCGTCGGTGGTGGCATCCATCGCGGTGCGGAAGCGTTGCAGGTCGGCGGTGCGGGCCTGTATCTGCTGCTCCAGCATGCTGCTGTGCAACTGCAGGTCGCCAAAGGCTTTCAGGCGCAACAGGTTGCGCACGCGCAGCCATAATTCGGTACGGTCTACCGGCTTGGTCAGGAATTCCTCGGCCCCGGCGCTCAGCCCCTCCAGCCGGGCGGCGCGTTCGGTGTGCGCGGTGATCATGATGATGGGGATGTGGGAGGTCAGCGGATTGGCTTTCAGCGTGTTGGCCACCTGATAACCGTCCAGGCCTGGCATCATGATGTCGAGCAGGATCAGGTCCGGCGGGCAGTCCTTGATCGCCGCCAGCGCCGCCTCGCCGCTGGCGGCGACGGTGGTGTGGTAGCCTTCGGGTTGCAGCAGCAATTCCAGCAGCCGGCAGTTCCTGGCCTCATCGTCGACGATCAGAATGGTGGGGGCCAGCTCGGCCACGGGGGTGTTCATGGCGCCACCTGGCCAGGCAATAGTGCATCGATCGCCGCATACAATTCCCGATAGCGCAGCGGCTTGGCAATATAGGCATCGCAGCCGGCGCTACGGCTCTTTTCCTGGTCTTCCTTCATGGCCATCGCGGTCAGCGCGATGACGGGAATGGCGGCGGTGGCCGGGTCCCCCTTGAGCATCTCGGTGGCGCTCAGGCCATCCATGCCCGGCAACTGGATATCCATCAGGATCAGGTCGGGCAGCGCGGTGCGCGCCAGCGTCAAACCGGTCTCGGCATCCTTGGCGCACAGTACTTGGTGGCGCGCGTGCTCCAGCAGCAGCGTCGCCAGCTTCATGTTGGCCAGGTTGTCCTCGATGATCAATACGGTGGGCATGGAGATTCCTTTTTAATGCAGCAGGGCGCGCCGCACCGAGGTGATGAATTCGCCCTGGTTGAAGCCGGCTTTTTCGACGATATGGATGGGCTGGTCGCTGCGCCCGCTTAGCGCGCTGCGGTCGTGCATGGTGATGTGCTTGGCTGTCACGATCAGAATCGGGATGCGGGCCGTGGTTTCGTCGCCGCGTAGCGCATCGACCACATCGAAGCCGGTCACGCCCGGCATCATCAGATCGAGTACGATCAAGTCCGGCTGCAAGCGCTGCGCCAGCGTGATCGCTTCGCTGCCATTGTAGGCGCGCACCACTGCGTAGGCCGGCGGCGGCAGGAAGCCGGCGATCACTTCCACCGCCTTGGGGTCGTTGTCGACCACCAGCACGGTGCAGGTATGCTCCGGCGCCGCGTTCAGGCCGAGCGCGCTCAACGATGCCTTGAGCTGCGCGCGGCTGATCGGCTTTTGCAGCGTGGCCGAGGCGCCGCTGGCCAGCGCCAGATCGCGGTCGACGATGGCGGCGACGATCACCACCGGTACCCGGGCCATCGTGCTGTCCTGGCGTATCTTTTGCAGGAAGCTCCAGCCGTCGATGCCGGGCAGGCGGATGTCGAGCGTAATCAGGCTCAGCACCTGCTGCGGGGCCATCAGCAGGGCTGCCTCGGCGCTGGCCGCACGCAAGACGGTAAAGCCCTCGGCCTCCAGCAGCAGGCGCGCCAGTTCCGCGGCCTGGTCATTGTCTTCGACCACCAGGGCAAACCGCTCCTTGGGCGCAGACGCCGGCATGCTCGCGGTGCCGACCATGCGCCAGGCCGGGATCGGGAACGGTGACGGCCGGCGCAATGGCAGCCAGGCGCCGAAGTGCGAACCTTCGCCTTCCTCGCTGGCGACGGCCACGGTGCCGCCCTGCAGTTCGGCCAATTGCTTGACCATCGCCAGCCCCAGGCCGGTGCCTTCGAACTTGCGCGCCAGGCTGCTGTCGATCTGGCTGAAGGCCTGGAATAGCTTGGTCATATTGTCTTGCGAGATGCCTATGCCGTGATCGCTGACGCAAATCTTCAGGAACTCTTCGTGTTCGTTGTCGGCCAGCGCGAAGCGGTGCGCCGGCCAGTTGCCCGGCAGGATACCGACCCCGCTGCGCGGCACCTGCCGCGCGCGCAGGATGACCTTACCGCCGCTGGCGCTGAATTTGACCGCGTTGCTGAGCAGGTTGTAGACGATCTGCTTGGTCTTGCGCACGTCCAGTTGCTGCGTGCCCAGGTCCGTGCCGATGTCCAGTTCCAGTGTCACGTTCTTGGCGGCCGCCTTTTCGCGCACGATGGTCAGGCTGTTCGACAACAGGCTGTTGAGATCGACCGCTTCCAGTTCCAGCGCCATCATGCCGGCTTCGACCTTCGACAGGTCGAGGATGTCGTTGATCAGTGACAGCAGGTGCTGGCCACTGCTGAAGATGTCGTCGATGTATTCATGTTGCAGCTCGCTGGTCTGGCCCATCAATCCGTCCTTCAGTGCTTCGGAAAAGCCGATAATGGCGTTCAACGGCGTGCGCAGCTCATGCGACATCGAAGCCAGGAATTCGGATTTCATGCGGCTGGCCCGTTCCAGTTCGATGTTCTTGTCCTTCAACGCGCGCTCGAAGCGCTTGCGTTCGGTGACATCGCGCGCCGCCGCAAACACCCCCTGCAAGGTGCGGTCGCGGTCGTGGAAGGTAGCGGCGTTATAGGACACCACGGTTTCCGTGCCGTTCTGGGCACAGACAGTCAGTTCATAATCGCTGACCTTATGCTCGGTCAGCACACGCTGGATGGCGGCGTCGGCGCGTAGCGGGTCGGTAAAGAACTTCTTGCAGGGGGCGCCGATCAACTCGTCGCGGGTGCAGCCGGTCAGCGCCATCATCTGCTGGTTGACGTCCGAGATGATGCCGAGGGGATCGGTCATCATCAGCGCGTCCAGATTGGATTCGATCAGCGAGCGGGTATAAAATTGCTGGTCGCGCAGGCGCTGGTCGAGCATGGCCTTGGCCGCCTCGACTTGCTGGCGCGCGGTATTATCGGTGCCTATCAGCAGATAGCCGATGATGGCGTCGCTGGCGTCGCGTAGCGCGGTGACCGACACGACCGCGGGAAAGCGGCTGCCATCCTTGCGGAAGTAGGTCAGCTCATAAATATCTTCGATGCCGCGTGAGGCCTTGAACACCAGCGCTTCGAAGCCCGGCGTGATCTGCGTGTCCAGTTCGATGCTAAGCGCTTTGGCGCGCGCGATGACCTCCTGCGGATCGGAGATGTCGGCCGGCGTGATCTTGTTGGTGACCTCAGCGGCGGTGTAACCCAGCATGCGTTCGGCGCCGACGTTGAAGATCTGTATCACGCCTTTTTCATCGGTCGCGATACTGGAAAAATAGGCGCTATTGAAGATGGCATCCTGCAATGCACCGGTTTTGAGCAGACTCTCCTGGCGTCGGATTTCCGTCGCGCCGTCGGTGGTGCCTGGCCGTTCGATAGGGCCCGTTTCCATTGTTTGCATAATATCGTCCGAAAGAACAACATGATTGCAATCGACGCGGGCGGAAGGGGGACACGCAGGACTGCAGTTAGGCTCGCAGATTGGCGCCGATCAGCACTGGAAGACGAACAGGGCGGTGGCAAGGAGGAGGGAGAATTCGTCCCCAGCATAACAGGTCCTGTAGTGCGGAGGGGGATTTAAGTGGGCAATCGTGCGCACCCCTGCCGCCGCATGCGATCTGGTGGCAGTTGACGCGGCCCTGGTCCGACCCAAACAGTTGCCCCTGATGCGCGCGAGAGACGCAGCCCTGGCGTCAGCGCCGATCCCGAGGGTGCCAGCGCGGCCTTCGGCCTGGCTGAGTAGATATGATCGTCGCCAGGGCGGTGGCGGCGATCCGTGTGGCGCAAGGCCTCCACGCCAGCAACCGTTGCTCGATTTTCGCAATTTGTTGGTCGATCTTGCCCAGCATTTCCCAGTGCTCGCGCAGCGCGTCAATCAATATCGCCGGCAAGTGATCGCTCAGCCTTGCCAGCACATCTGGCGTGGCACGCTTAAGCAGACCGGGCTGCGTAGCGTAATGCTCACTGGCGATGCCCTCAGCGAGCTAGCCTATGTTATCGAACGATCTGGCAGGTGCTTGGCATGACTATCTTTCCGCGAGGAAGATGGAATCGCTGCCGCTGCTTTCCTGCGCAGTCCAGCGCCAGTTGAGAATGTCAGGCAGGTCGATGCCATGTTCGTTGATGTAGGCGCGGTGTGCAGCGAGCTTGCGCTCAAGGTCGCGCCGGGCATTAACCCGGTATTTTGCCAGCGAAGGAAGTTGCTCAATGACGGCCAGCGCGAGGTGGAAGCGGTCGGTCCGGTTCAGCACCACCATGTCAAATGGCGTGGTGGTAGTGCCTTCCTCGATAAAGCCATGCACGTGGAAATTGTCGTGGTTGGCGCGGTGGTAAGTGAGCCGATGGATCAGCGTCGGATAGCCGTGGTAGGCAAAGATGACCGGCTTGTCGAGAGTAAACAAGGCGTCAAACACCGCGTCACTCATGCCGTGAGGATGGCTGTTAGGCGGCGCAAGCACCATCAGATCCACCACGTTGACCATGCGGATTTTCAGATCGGGGAACTGTGCGCGCAACAGTTTGACGGCTGCCAGTACCTCCAGCGTGGGCACGTCGCCGGCACTGGCCATGACGACTTCGGCGTCGTCGTCGCGGTCGTTGCTGGCCCATTCCCAGACCCCCGCCCCGGCCTGGCAGTGTGCGACCGCGGCGTCCATGTCGAGCCACTGCGCCTCGGGATGCTTGCCCGAGACGATCACATTGATACGGTTGCGGCTGCGCAGGCAATGCTCGGTAATGACCAGCAGGGTGTTGGCGTCGGGCGGCAGGTAGACGCGCACGATGCCGGCTTTTTTGTTCAACACATGGTCGATGAAGCCGGGATCCTGGTGGCTGGCGCCGTTGTGATCCTGGCGCCAGACATGGGACGCCAGCAGATAGTTGAGCGAGGCGAGCGGTGCGCGCCACGTGGTGCGCTTGGCCGCGTTGAGCCATTTCGCATGCTGGTTGAACATCGAATCGACGATGTGGACGAACGCTTCGTAGCAGGAAAACATGCCGTGGCGGCCCGTCAGCAGATAGCCCTCCAGCCACCCTTCGCACTGGTGCTCGCTGAGCATTTCCATCACGCGACCGTCGGCGGCGACCGCTTCATCGCCGGCCTCGATCAGGGCGGTGGAGCAGCGGTTTGTTACTTCAAAGACGGCATCCCATCGGTTGGAGGCGGTTTCGTCGGGACTGAATACGCGAAAGTTGTCCGGATTGAGCCGCAATACATCGCGGATGTATCGGCCCTGAACTCGGGTGGCCTCGGCCATCACGCTGCCCGGCAGCGCGGCGGCAACGGCGTAGGCGGCGATGTCGGGCAGCCGCAGGTCGCGTAGCAGGCGGCCGCCATTGGCAACCGGGTTGGCGCTCATGCGCGCCTCGCCTTCCGGGCACAAGGCGCGCAAATCCCGGCGCAGGCAGCCAGCGTCATCAAACAGCTGTTCGGGATGATAGCTCTTCATCCAGAGTTCCAGCGCCGCCACATGGCCGGGCTGGGACATGTCCGCTATCGGCACCTGGTGCGCCCGAAAAGTGCCTTCGCTAGGCTTGCCATCGACCAGCTTGGGGCCGGTCCATCCCTTGGGTGAACGCAAGATGATCATCGGCCATCGGGGGCGCGCTGTGACGCCATGGGTGCGCGCGGCGGACTGAATGTCGCGGATGCAGCCGATCACGGTATCGAGCGTCGCCGCCATCTGCGCGTGCATCGCCTCCGGCTCATCGCCTTCGACCAGGAAGGGCTGGTAGCCATAGCCGGTGAAGAGTGCGATCAGTTCGTCGCGAGGGATGCGCGCCAGCACCGTTGGGCCGGCGATCTTGTAGCCGTTCAGGTGCAAAATCGGCAGCACCGCGCCGTCGCGCACGGGGTTCAGGAATTTATTCGAATGCCAGCTGGTCGCCAGCGGCCCGGTCTCGGCTTCGCCGTCGCCCACCACGCAAGCGACCAGCAGGGCCGGATTGTCAAACGCCGCGCCGTATGCATGGGCCAGGGAATAGCCAAGTTCGCCCCCTTCATGTATCGACCCTGGCGTTTCCGGTGCGACGTGGCTGGGTATGCCGCCGGGGAAGGAGAACTGCTTGAATAGGCGCGCCATGCCGCGGCGGTCCTGGCTGACTTCGGGATAGGTCGCGCTATACACGCCTTCCAGATAAGCGTTGGCGACCAAGCCCGGTCCGCCATGTCCCGGCCCGGCAACATAGATCATGGACAAGTCATAGGCCTTGATGACTCGGTTCAGGTGGACATAGATAAAGTTCAGGCCGGGCGTGGTACCCCAATGGCCAAGCAGCCGGGGTTTGATGTGTTTCAGTGCCAGCGGCTCGTCCAACATGGGGTTGGCCAGCAAATAGATTTGCCCCACCGACAGGTAGTTCGCGGCGCGCCAGTATGCGTGCATGCGACGCAGTGTGTCCGGCGTTGCCGGCACGCTCCGATGCAAGTGGGTGCCGCTCATGGCCTTGCCCCCGGCTGTGTGGCGGCAACGGGGTGCTCCAGCAAGCTGCACATCTCGTGCGCGATCATCCATTGTTCATCGGTGTGGATCACGCGTACCGTCACCGCGCGGCGCCCCGTCGAGATGACTTGGGCGTGCCTGGCATTGAACTCTGGCTCTATCTCGATGCCGAGGAAGGCCAGGCCGGCGCATATGCGTGCGCGCAGGGGCGCGAGATGCTCGCCGGCGCCGCCGGAAAACACCAGGGTGTCGATCCCCTCCATGGCGGCGGCCATGGCGCATACCTGCTTGCGTGCCTGGTAGCAGAACATCGCCACCGCGTCGGCGGCGCCGCGTTCCGTGGCCTCGCATTCCAGCAGCAAGCGCAAGTCGCCGCTGATGCCCGATACGCCCTGCAGGCCCGACTCCCGGTTGACCATGTGGTTGAACTGGGCCGGGGATACTTGATGATCGTGCCACAAGCGCCAGGCCAGGCCGGGATCGACGTCCCCCGAGCGACATGCCATCATGAGTCCGCCGGCAGGCGTGAGCCCCATGCTGGTGTCGCAGCTGCGGCCGGCGTCGACCGCGGTCATGCTGCAGCCTCCGCCCAAGTGAGCCAGAACCACTTTGCCGGCTGCCGGGCCCTGGCCGGCCAGGCGGGCCATTTCCAGCATCAGGAATGCACAAGACAAGCCATGAAAGCCCAGCCGCACCACGCCTTCCCCGTAGAATTTGCGCGGGATCGGCAGCATGCTGGCAACAGCTGGCATTGAGCGGTGAAAAGCCGTATCGAAGCAGACGATATGGGTGGCGGCCGGAAATGCGTGCCGCAAGGTTTCGATCAGGCGGATGGTTTGTGGCAGGTGCTCGGAATCGAACGTCGCGGCAGCAAACAGCGCGTCAAGCAGCGGTGGGCTGACTTCCTGCGTGGTGCGATAGCCATTGCCGCCATACACCACGCGATGCCCGATGGCGAGCGGACCTGCCGACATCAAGCGCTCGCGCAGCCAATCCATGAGCAGGTCGACGGCGCTGACGGCGTCAGGAATCGCGAAGCGGCGCGAGAACGACGCCGCCCCGTCTTCGACGTGAAAATAGCCGGTGCCGGTGCCGATGCCTTCGACCGCACCCTCAATGATCTTGCGGTGTGGAGGGCTAATGTCCAGGAGGGCGAACTTGATGCTGGTGGAGCCGGCGTTCACCGTCAGAAAGGCAGGCCTGCTGCTCGATTGTTCATGATGCGTCATGAATACTCCTCACGAAACTGTCGCCGTCGGACGAATCAATCCCAATTGTCGATGAGACCCAGATGCATTGCTGAGTGTGACGGGGCGCCGATCGGACGCCGTCAGTACTTCAGGCGGGCAGTGCTGTCCGTGGCAGGCCGTTCCACCTATGGGCTAGTCAATCGAGTGTACCCGCATCCCTGATGATGCCCCGTTCGATAGGGGAGGTTTGCAAGTGGCGTCAGCGAAGGCGGAACCCAGCGGCCGAGCCATGCCGCAAGGTTGGACGATCGCGACCGACTCGTGCGTCAGGATGCGGCTGAAGTATCGCCCAGGCTGCCGGTACTGCTGTTAGCGTTTGTAAAGTAAGGCTGTGCTCGGCCGCTGATCTGTAGTGTTTTTGAGATTTTGTTTTGTTAAGATGCAAATTTTTGCTTTTTTGCAGTTATTTGAATTGTGCGCATGGAAGCATGTGCTACATTCAGATGTGCTCCAAGCTTGGACCTGCGCTACCTCTGCTTATCTCTCCTTGTCCTCCCCTGTCACAGATGGATCTATCTTGATCAAGATGGACCTATTCAGAATGATTAAAAATCCACGCCTGTTTTTCTACGGCGATCTGCGTTTGATTGTAATGTTATTAGGGGAAAACATGAATGCTATTAAATCGGCAGGGGCGTTGTTGGCCGCGCTCGCCTATCTGCCGGCGCAAACCTGGGCTGCGCCTGTACTAGGCCCTCAATTGTCGGACTTTGCTGTGCTCGGGGCGGCCGCGGTAACAAACACCGGTCCAACATCGCTAATTGGCAGTTTGGGTGTTTCCAATAATACCTCGGCCACTGGAATTACTGGATTCTTTGGGACGCTTGCCAATGATGGTCCGGGTGTGGCGAGCGGCGCCATTCATCAGGGTGGTGCGGTTGCCTTGACGGCGGATCAGCAACTGTCGATAGCGATGCTTAGTTTGGGATTGCTGGGCCCCGGAACCGCGCTGGGCGCAAGTCTGAATGGCCTTGCGCTGGCGCCTGGCGTGTATACCGTGGATGCGGCGGTTACTAATTTGACCGGCACGCTGACCTTGGATGGTGGCGGGAATGCGAACGCCTACTGGGTTTTTAAATCATCCAGTACCTTGATCACCTCGTCCGGATCGACGATGAAGGTGATAGATACCGGACCTGGTGCGGGTGTCTATTGGGACGTTGGAAGCTCGGCTACACTCGGCTCCAACTCTACCTTTGTCGGCAATATCTTAGCCAGCGCAAGTATCAGCATGAATAATGGTGTTAGCGTTACTTGTGGCCGTGCACTGGCGCACATCGGAGCTGTGACCATGATTGCTGACGTCGTCAATGCCGGTGATTGCAAGGGGTCGGACGTAGCCGGAAGCCATGGCCTCAGTGGCGGCCTGACTATGCCAGAAGGCGGGGGCGTGCCGCTGCCGCTGCCGTTTTCCCCGGTGGCAGTAGTGCCGGAACCTGGCCCGCTTTCGCTGTATGCCGCTGGATTGGCGGCATTATTTGTATGGAAACGAAAGAAAGCTGCCGGTTCGCTCAAACAGCGTCATTAATTTTTCAGTTGTCAGCGCGAGGCTTTGCCAGTGAGTTTGACAGCAAGCCTTGCTGCTACTGGAGCAGGGGAAATTTTCAGTTTGCCGCATTTCAATTGGGCGGGACAATACGCTGCGCTGTTTTGCAATCTTTAAAGGGCATAGTTTGATCCAGCTCAAATCCTGCTGCTGACTTGACGCAAACGCTGGCCTACACTCGAAGTAGTGGGCCGCGCCGGCGGGCCGCAACCGACCGCAGGAGGTCAACATGTTTCGCCATATTCTCGTGCCCATCGATGGCACGGAACTGTCCACGGACACGATAGGGCGCGCCGTGGACTTCGCCGCCAAGATGGAGGCGCACATCAGCTTTCTCTATGCTAGCCCCGGCTACGACCGCTTTCTCGACGAGGACGATGTCTACGGTGTGGACCTGACGCCGCGCAAATTCGCCGAACTCTCGGCCGCACGCGCGCAAGAGATCCTGCTCAAGGCCGAGGCGGCGGCGCGCAACGGCGGGGTCGCCTGCAAGCTGATCAGCACCGCCAGCGACCGGCCCTACGAGGCGATCACGCACAGCGCGCGCGAGCAGGCCTGCGACCTGATCATCATGGCGGCTCACGCGCGCCGTGGCTGGCGCGGCCTGCTCGGGTCGGAAACCCAGAAAGTGCTGATGCAATCGGAAACGCCGGTGCTGGTGATGACGACCTCGCGCAGCGCGGCAAGAATCAACCGGGCCATCACCATCATCCAGGACGAGCACCGTTCGCTGGCGATCGTCGTCCGCGGCCTGTTGTTTATTGTGAACAGGATGCGCACCGAAGGTGCTCAGCCTCCCTTCGCGTTGCTGATGCGCATGCTGCGCTACATCAGGGAGTTTCCCGAGGCGCTGCACCATCCCAAAGAGGAACTGTATTTGTTTCGCAAACTGCAGGCGCGCACCAGCAGCGTAGATGACGTTCTTCGCCAATTGCAGCACCAGCATGCCGAGGGCAATCAGCTGGTACAGGCGATGCAAGAGGCGCTCGATGCCTACATGGCCGCGCCCGCAGATGCGCTGGCCGGTTTCGCGCAGGCCACGGAACGCTATGCACAAGCCCAGTGGCGCCACATGGGTCTGGAAGAAAGCCGCATCCTTCCTGCCGCGCGCGAATTTCTGAGCGACGAGGACTGGACGGAAATTACCAGCGCCTTCAGCGCCAACGGGGATTCACGCTTTGCCGGCACGGTGCAGGACGAATTCCATGAGCAGTTCGCTGCCATCTACCGCTATCCGGCATGGCAGCGCAGCTAGGCTGCAAGCACGAGCTATCGAATTTGATGCTTTGGGGTAGGTGATTCATCATCTCCAGCTGAGGTGGCGAGCAATGGGCAAAATGAGCATGCGGCTACATAGCCACTACACACGCCGCACCGGATGGCTGCGTGCCGGTGTGCTGGGCGCTAATGACGGCGTGCTGTCGATTTCCAGCCTGCTACTGGGAGTCGCTGCCGCGCATATCGGCGCGCACGGCATTCTGGTGACGGGGCTGGCCGGTCTTGTCGGAGGAGCGATGTCCATGGGGGCTGGCGAGTTCGTTTCCGTTAGCTCGCAGGCCGATACGGAACGGGCCGATCTAGAGATTGAACGCAAGGCCCTGCATCAAGACTATGCTGCAGAAATTGCCGAGCTGCGCGATATCTATATCGGACGCGGCCTGGAGCACGAGCTCGCTGCAGAGGTGTCGCGTCAGCTCATGGCCAATGATGCACTGGGTGCTCACGCCAGGGATGACATCGGTATCACTGATGCGCTAACCGCACGTCCCATGCAGGCAGCCATGGCCTCAGCATGCAGCTTTGTGCTTGGCGGCATGCCACCGTTATTGGTAGCTATCCTGTCGCCAACCCAGATGATCATTCCCCTATTAATCGGCGTGTCGTTGCTATTGCTCGTCGCGCTGGGGACAGTAGCTGCTTATGCTGGCGGGGCGCCAATCTTGCCGGGCGCTGCGCGTGTGCTGCTGTGGGGGGCAATCGCAATGAGTGTGACAACCTGGGTGGGTATGCTGCTTGGCCAAGGACTTGCCTGATTCAAGTTTGCCGAACCAGCCAGCGTCCAACGGCGCGTGGAGCAGCCTGATCGAAGCACAGCGCCCCATCCTGATCGGCGCCCTGACGAGGCTGATCGCCTGGACCGTGATTGCAATGCCAGGCGGGGAGAGCAATGATGAATGAGAACGGCAAAGTGCGGCCGCCCCCCCACGCAACGCGTCGCCGTCGTTTATGTGCGCGCCTTCATATATGTCAATGCTGCTAGTTGAACCGTGAGCCAACTTGGGCGCGCTAGCAGAAGGACGCGGTACTCGGGCCCGGTCTGTAGGAATTGATGGCGGCGCAGGTGCGAAAGCAATGCCGCCATTTTCAGGCAGTGGCACTACCCGGTTTTCCTTTCCACGCCAGTATCAACGGTTCGGCATTTTTGTGTACCGCGGCGGGGATAGCCGCGTTCTGAACGCCGACGATGATAGGAACCACAAGCAGCATTTCTTCAGGTATCCCAAGCTCAGCTTTCACATGTCGAGTATTGAGACCACTGACAGCCGAGCCAATAACGCAAGTTCCCAATCTCATCGCGCAGGCGGTGAGCATCAGGTTTTCGGCCGCCAGCCAGCAGTCGGCTGCCACAAATGCTCCCGGAATTTTGGTACAGATTATGATGAGCGTTTCTGCATCATAAAAAATATTGAATTCAGGATTCTGGTACTTATCGAGTGCCTGTCTGCTTTCTTCTGCTTGGAGATGCTCTCGCGGATCGGTCGAGGGCGCCCTGACCATCGCAGAGAGTTGCTTGAGATAGTGCTTGCCTTGGGCGATCACGAATGCCCAGGGCTCTTCATGAAGGGCGGTCGGTGCGCGTATCGCTGCCGATAGCAAGGCGTGTATCGCCTCTTTATCCAGCGGGCCGGGAACATATGATCGTACAGATCGCCGCTGTGCAATTGCGGCGCTGACGCTGATTTCGGGATCGGCATTTTGCATGGAAGCTCCGTTTGATGGTGGTAGTTCAAATCGCTGGACAGTCATTGCTGCGATATCTGCACGGGTGCACGGTTAAGGTCAGCATTCAGGCTCGACGTCGACGCTTTCATGCAGGGGCACAGCACGGCAAGCAAAGTGGCGCAAGCTTAATTTCATTTTTGGGGTCGACGCACAGCGTCCACTCCCGTATGCGGCTACGTTGCAGACACTGTTGCATACAAGCGGCTGGAGGTATGCGCGTTGCCCAACATAGTCAGCGTTATTTCAGCGCCGCGATGAATGTTGACTGCTTGGATATCCATGGTCCAGATCGCTAGAAGAAAATTCCCGGTGTATTAGCGCAGGCTTGCGCGGCGTGCAGATTCGCCGCCGCCATTGCAACGCTGGTGTTCGATCGCAAGGCCTGTCGGATCAGATTGGTCAGCACGGGGTCATCGAAAAACAGCCACTACTGGACCAGAGAAGCGTGGGGCATGACGCGCTGTCATATCCGCTCGACCAGCGGGAAGGCAGCTCGTGCAGGGCGCCGGGCGTTTTCCGCGGCGGCCCTAGGCACCCGGATAAACTCCCCACAATACAGCTGATGAAGATGTTGTTGCTATGCTTTTCTCGCATAACGCAAGCGCGCACTATGCGGGGCATCGAGCGTCGCGATGCTAGGTGCCGGATCAGCCCGGGGCGCTGTTCGACGGCCTCGAGAATAGTTGTTAACTGCTGCCTTACGAGGGTGACATCGGGCCAATAAAGCGCTAGGCGATGGCCTCGACTTGGGTGTGTGCAATTACCGATCGCACCATATCCGCATCGTCCGCGCTGCCATGCACCATCAGTACATATTTTTCGGCCTTCAGCGCTGTTTCGTACTTGATCACCGTATTTTTTGGCAGGCCAATTTGGCTTAAGGCTGCGCCCAGGGCGGATACGCCGCCAACCACCACGGCCCCCTCAAGCGCGCTCACCAATATTGATACTATCGGGCCAGCCATGACCATGAGCCCTAGTCCGGGAACCAGGAACACTGCCGGTGCTAGCAGCATGCCCCAAATACTGCCCCAAAATGCCCCCGCTTTACCCCAGGATTTGATCCTATCCCCGGTCATATAAAAACCGAGAGGATGTTCTTCGCTGTGATAGCCCTTGCCAACCAGCGATAGTTTTTTTACGTCAAATCCCGCTCTACTCAGTGAGAAAATCGCATCTTCTGCTTCCACATGAGTATTGAAGACGAAGAAGGGAAGTTTTTTGGTTTCCATGATGGGTCCTTGTGCTGGTGGAATAGATCGTGCGTTGGCAAGGAGGCAGGCAGCGCTGTCGCTGCCTGCCTCCGGACTCAAGCCGCGACCGTGAGGTTGTCGACTACGCTACGTACACCGCTGGTTCCCCACGCGGAGTGTCGCACCAGATTTCTCTCGGACCAGCTGGGTACTTTGCCGCTCAACGTGACGTCGGCCCCTTTGACCGAAACCGCAATCTTTTGCGCATCATCGTGAGCCCGCCTTTTCAACGCAGCTTCGATATCCGACTTGACCACGGCAGATGACACCTCCGGCTTCAGGGTTATCTGATCGCTGACACCGGTCACGCCCATCAGATAGCGTACGGCTTTGGCGGCGGCCTCGCGCTGAAATTCCCAGTGCACTTCGCCCGTTAGCGTCACGTAACCGCGCTCGACCAATACCTTGACCGCGTCTTGCGGCACGTAGATCGACCACTGCAATGCGTTCTCCACTGCGCGCGCGATGTCGCCATCGTGACGGTGGCTGGAGCCGGGCAGATTGACATCTATTTCAATGGCGAGTGCCCTGACGCCCACAACGCGTTGTGCGGCGCGTTCGGCATCCCATTTTTCCGCAAAGCTGCTGACGTGACCTACCAAGGTCACGATCCCGTCTTTCACTTCAACACCGATGTCGCCGGCGCTGACAGATGGTTCCCACAGCAATTCGGCAATCACGTCTTGCTGTACTTGTTGATCGGTTTTCATAATGGTCTTTCGATGTGTTAAGCGGACCCCAAGGATGCGCGTTGTGACCAGCGGCATCGGTGCGCTAGCCCGCTTTATACCAAGAGGATCAAAACGAATGCGCAGCAGTGGCCGCTTTCACGGCCAGCCAGTCGATCCCTGTCCGCGGCGCCATGGCCGCGGCGCACATGCTACTGTGGACCTTTATCAGGAACTGTCATGGATGTCATCGAGAGTTTTCAGGCCAGGCTTCAATCTGGCCGTATCATCACTATTCGCCATATTCAGAAATATGTGGAATTGAACCGCCATCCAGTGCTGGACGGCACCGAGTTCCGTCTCGATACCGGGGAGGTGGCGCTCCAGATGGCGCAAGACGCCTTCGTGGTGATGCACAAGGGGCTGCCCCATGAGTGGGCCACGCGAGTCCAAAAGATCGACCATGGCATGCTCTGATTGCTTGCGTGGAGGCAGCGGTTCATTATCACTGCCATCTAAGGATGTTTCGCATCAAAGCCACGCGCTTGCGCGAATGATATGCCGGGACATTGGAACGGCACTGCTCCATCCGGTTCGGCGTGTCCGCTGCTTAAAGAGCACGCCCATCTTGCGCCGCAGCGTATGGGGCCGGCTGTTGCCCTGGGCTTGCCGTAAGCAGCTATCTTTCACAGTCACAACAACGCCGACATGCTGCCAGCGCAATATAGCCAAGCGCGCTATACCCAACGTATGCAGTTAGATCAGGTGGGCAAGGCGAATCTGGGGAGATTAATGGTGAACACGCATCCTGTGAGCGGAACATCACGAACACTTAAAGTGCCGCCGTTCGCGGCGATAGCCTTTTGCGAAATGGACAGACCGAGGCCGAGTCCGCTTCTATCTTTGCCTGCCTGCACAAAAGGCAAAAATATGGTCTTTTCTGCGTTGTGCGGCAATCCACCGCAGTGGTCCACTACATCAATTTGAATCCGGTCGGCCGAGGCGTATGCGGACAATCTTACTTCTGTGTTTAAGTGGGTGAACTTGATGGCATTCTGCAGCAAATTTGCCAGTGCGGAGAAAAGTAGCTGACGATCTCCACTAAGCGCTAAGTCATTAGCGACTGGCGCAACAGCTAAGGAGCAGCCTTTGGCGTGAGCTGCCAACTGTCCTGCACTGGCGACTTCGTTGATAAACTCAGACAAGGAGAAGGAGTGCAAGACACTCTTGTTTGGACGGCCGACGTCTCGAAGATCTGACATAAACTCTTCAACTAGTCTGGAAAGGTTCGCCAAGCTGCGCTCCAATATGGATCCGGTGGCCCCCGTAAGGCTCAAGTTGCCCGCCTTTGTGGCCGTGAAGGCCAGAGATGCAGTCCCTAAATAATTTCTGAGTTCGTGGGCAAAAAAACCTGCCCGCTCGTTTGCCTGGTTGGCTAATTTTTCCTTGGTAGCGAACTCGTGTTGGTAGCTAAACTCGGTCACAGCGTCGGCGATGGCGTTGTCCAGACACCTGTTAAGAGTTCGGAATTCGTCCACCAGAAAAGGTACATCTCTTTCCACGGCCAAGTCGGTGATCGCCTGACACAGGTCACCATAGTCATGTACGACCTGGTCGACAGTAAAACCCAAGTCCAGTAAATCCTTGCCGTGTTGTGCCGCCGATGCACCCAGTTCAGAATGGGTTAGCTGTCCGCCGGCTGGACCAGAGATATTTCTGCTCTCCATCGGGTTCTGGGTTTGCTCCATTTGCAGTGTTCGAATCAGCTGATCCAGAAACATGGGAACGCCGTTTTCAAGCTGTGCCGAAGTAGCTGAACGACCGGGCCGTAGCGCCACTTTATCCCGGCAGCGTTTGCTCAACTCTGAGCGGTTATTGATGAGAAATTCGTGCATCATGGTAGTTCCTTTTGCCGAAACTAAATCGGCGGTGCGCAGGGTGTGCAGATGCAACCAAGCGACTAATCAGTCTAACAGGCTTAAAACGTGCATCTGTCTGCCAGCGTACATAGGGACGACGCACGCCAGATGCCTATGAGCTATCGCTGCCGACTGATCCAGCCCAGGCCTTGGGCCAAGGAGATACCTGGGTACTGGAATGGCACCGGTCCGTCGGCCTGGGCATGAATACTTTGTTCGGTGATAGGACCACTTGCTGCGGCATGCCTTCCGCGCCGATCATGCCCTGGGCAAGAAGGTCAATACCGTCCGCTGTCGCCAGCGATGGCTGGACGTCGTGGGGGCCATGCTGGAGGTCGATCCGGGGGCGTTGTTCAGAGTGCGGCTCAGGTTCGCGACCACACCCTTCGGTAGCGGATCGAGTCCGGCGAACGGTGCGTCATCTATGCGCCGAAATACTTCATGACGCCCCCGTCAAATCTTGATCACTCACCGCTTCAAATTCGAACGCATGCTCGACGCCTACGATACCTTGGGCCGGGCCGCCGACACGGGCGCGCTCAAGGCCATCATCGAGGCCTGAGGCGCGCGCCAGGGGGGCAGGCCATGCCCGGGCCTACTGGCCGACGTCCTTGAATTCGGCGTCCAGCGCTTCCTCTGCCTGGGCGGCTTCGGCCTGCTGCGGCTGGCTGGCCGATTGCTTCTGCAAGGCCAGCGCGGCCTGCGCCAATGCCGCAGTGCGCGTTTCGATCTGGGCGGTGTCGCCGCTGTCGAGCGCCGCTTCCAGCTCGATGATCAGCACTTCGATGGCGCGCACGGTGTCGGCATCGGCCGCCTTGCCCAGGGCTAGCAGCGTCTTGCGGACCGCGTGCATCTCGGTCTCGCCCTTGTTGCGCGCCTCGGCCAGCAGCCTGAGTGCGTGATCGGCCACGGCGTTCTGTTCGGCATCGAGGACCATGTTGCGAATTTCCTGTTCAGTCAGGCCGGAGTTGGCCTTGATCGTGATGCGGTTTTCCTTGCCGCTGGCCTTGTCTCTGGCGCCTACATGCAGGATGCCGTTGGCGTCGATGTCGAAGCTGACGTCGATCTGCGGCGTGCCGCGCGCCGATGGCGGGATGCCTTCCAGGTTGAATTCGCCCAGCGCCTTGTTGCTGGCGGCAATTTCGCGCTCGCCCTGGAACACTTTGATCGTCACCGCGGGCTGGTTGTCGTCGGCGGTGGAAAACACCTGGCTGAACTTGGTCGGGATGGTGGTGTTCTTGACGATCATCTTGGTCATCACGCCGCCCATGGTTTCGATGCCTAGCGAGAGCGGCGTGACGTCCAGCAGCAACAGGTCCTGGCGTTCACCCGACAGCACCGCGCCCTGGATGGCGGCGCCGACCGCCACCGCCTCGTCCGGGTTGACGTCCTTGCGCGGATCCTTGCCAAAAAATTCCTTGACCTTCTGTTGTACCCTGGGCATGCGCGTCATGCCGCCAACCAGGATGACGTCGTCGATGTCTTCGACCTTGATACCGGCGTCCGTTATCGCCGTGCGGCACGGCGCAATGGTGGCGTCGATCAAGTCATCGACCAGCGACTCGAGCCGGGCGCGGGTCAGCGTCATGCCCAGGTGGAGCGGAGCAGCATTCGCCATGGCAATGTAGGGCTCATTGATGTCGGTCTGCTGCGCTGACGACAGCTCGATCTTGGCGCGCTCGGCCGAGGCCTTGATGCGCTGCAGCGCGATCGGGTCTTTCTTCAGGTCCAGCCCATGCTGCCGCTTGAAGTCGTCGATGATGTGATCGATGATGCGCTGGTCGAAATCTTCGCCGCCGAGGAAGGTGTCGCCGTTGGTCGACAGCACCTCGAACTGCTTTTCGCCATCGAGCGCCGCGATTTCGATGATGGACACGTCGAAGGTGCCGCCGCCCAGGTCGTAGACGGCGATCTTGCGGTCGCCCTTCTGGTTCTTGTCCATGCCGAAGGCCAGCGCGGCGGCGGTCGGCTCGTTGATGATGCGCCTGACATCGAGTCCGGCGATGCGGCCGGCGTCCTTGGTGGCCTGGCGCTGGGCATCGTTGAAATAGGCCGGCACGGTGATGACCGCCTCGGTGACCTTTTCACCAAGGTAGTCCTCGGCGGTCTGCTTCATCTTGCGTAACACCTCGGCCGAGATCTGCGGCGGCGCCATTTTTTTGTCGCGCGCGCGTATCCAGGCGTCGCCGTTGTCGGCTTTAACGATCTGAAACGGCATCAGGGCGATGTCCTTTTGGACTTCCTTCTCGTCGAACTTGCGGCCGATCAGACGCTTGACCGCGAACAGCGTGTTCTGCGGATTGGTGACCGCCTGGCGTTTGGCCGTAGCGCCCACCAGGATTTCGCCGTCCTGCTGATAGGCGATGATGGAGGGCGTGGTGCGTGCGCCCTCGGCGTTTTCGATAACCTTGGGCTGGCCGTTTTCCATGATCGCAACGCAGGAATTGGTGGTGCCGAGATCGATGCCGATAATTTTGCTCATGATGGTGACTTTCAGAGAGAGGGGTGGGACGCCGCGGCGGGCTGGTGAGCAGCCTGCGAAGCGGCAAGGGGCAGTTCACGGAGAGGCCGCACTGATGGTGCACATCTGCGTTTCCGGCCGCAGCATGCGTTGGCTGTGGCGCATAATCATGTCGTCCTCGTTGGTGGCGATGAGCCATGCCGACACCGGGCTGTCGGCACGCGTGATGCGCAACCCATGGGTTGCGTTGGCTGCCGCGTCGCTGACCACGCCCAGCCAGGCGGCGCCGTCGCAGACGCGCTGGCGTATCCGCGCCGCATGTTCGCCGATGCCGCTGGTAAACACCAGCGCGTCTAGCCCGCCCGGCACCGCCGCCAGCGAACCGGGCACGCGTCCGATCCGATAGAGCGTCGCTCGGGCACAAGGTCACCGCGCTTGCCAGCGCGGCCACCTGGCCGCGACACAGCAAGGCAGCCGGACCGGCGCTGGCGCGGTACAAGGAAGACTTCAGACTGGACGATTCCGCGTTCAGCACCAGCACCGCGCCGCTCATGGTTGCGGTCCTTGCTGGTGGCGTGCCAGCAGCAGGGCGATCGCGCAGGAACCCAGCCGCGCCAGCGTCGTATCGGCGCGGCTGCTCAGGATGAGCGGTACGCGTGCACCCAGCACAATGCCGGCCATCTGCGCGCCAGCCAGGTATTCGAGCTGCTTGGCCAGCATATTGCCCGCCTGCGCATCGGGCACCAGCAAAATGTCGGCCTGGCCGGCCACGGGCGAGATGATGCCCTTGATCAGCGCCGCCTCCGCCGATACGGCGTTGTCGAAGGCCAGCGGGCCATCCACCATGGCGCCGGTGATCTGCCCGCGCTCGGCCATCTTGCACAGCGCGGCCGCGTCCAGCGTCGACGGCATGGCGGGGCTGACTGTCTCGACCGCGCACAGCACCGCCAGGCGCGGTTGCACTATGCCCAGCGCGTGGCACAGGTCGATGGCGTTTTGTGCGATATCGCGCTTGTGTTCTAGTCCGGGCGTCAGGTTGAGGGCGGCGTCGGTGATGAACAGCGGACGCGGATGGCCCGGAGTGTCGATGGCGAACAAGTGGCTCATGCGTCTCCCCGTGCGTAGGCGCGCTTGCGGCGCAAGCACCGCGCGCATCAGCTCGCCCGTATGCAGCGTACCCTTCATCAACGCCTCCACCATGCCGTCAGCGGCCAGCGCGACCGCCGTTTCGGCCGCCGCCATGCTGTGTTCGGCGTCGACGATTTCCATGCCGGCCAGGTCCAAGCCGCCCGCCGCTGCTACGGCGCGTATCTTATGGGCCGATCCGACCAGCACCGGCACGATCAGCCCCAGCTTGGCGGCCTCGACCGCCGCCGCTAGTGCCGTCGCATCGACCGGATGCACCACCGCCGTGCGCAGCGGTGACATGCCGGCCGTCATGGCGATCAGCTTGCGGTAGCCGCCGCCGGCCTGGTGCATCACCGCCGCCGGCAGGCGCACGCTTTCGCGCGCGATTTTCTCGTCCGGCGCGATGACCACGGCGGTGCCGGTAATGACGGTCTCGCTACGCTGGTTGACGATGCTGCACGCCAGGCTGACGCTCTGGTGTACCGGGTCCAAGGTCTCGACCTGCACCGTTACCTGGACCTGGTCGCCGACCGCCATCGGCGCCAGGAAGTCGAGCGACTGGTGCAGCAGGATGGTGCCTGGGCCGGGCAACTGCGTGCCCAGCACGGTGGAAATCAGCGCGCCGCCCCACATGCCGTGGGCGACGATCTGGTGGAAGCGGTCGCCGGTGGCCCAGGCCGCATCCACATGGGCCGAATTGACCTCGCCTGACATGATGGCGAACAGCTCGATGTCATGGGCCGTCAGGGTGCGGCTGAGCGTTGCGCGATCGCCCGCCTTGATCTCGGCGAACGGGTGGTTGGTCAGCAGTGTCATCGTATTCCTTGTGGCGAGATTCAGACGCGGAGCGTGGGCGGCAGCTTTGCGTGCGGGCCGGGCGTGCTTGCATCGCCTTGCAATATCGCTCGGCGGGGCGGCCGGTAGTTGCGCAGGCAGGCCTAGGGTTTTCCCGGAATACCCTCGGCTGCACAGGTTCGCGGCGGCGTCGCTTGCATGGCCACAGTAGCGGTACACCAGCACTAGTTCTGTGTGTTTGCGCGCTTTCGTGGCGGTGTTTGCTGGTGTTGCGCTTCGAAGCCGGCCACCAGGTCGAACAGTTCGGCGTCGATGACCCCTTGCCGTTGGCGGTGAAAGGTCTGCCTGAGCAGTTGCAGCCGTTCGCTGATATTCTTCTCGGCGCGTTGCATGGCCGCCAGCCGCGCGGCGTTCTCGCTGGACAGCGATTCGGCGCAGGCGCGAAACAGCGAGACGAACAGGTATTCCCGGATGCAGGCGCGCAGCGTAGCCTCGCCCTCGGGCAGCACCTGGACGATGGCAGGGGTGGTCCGAGGGCGTGCGGCCAAGGTGCGCTCCCAGACCTGGTCCAACGGCAGCAAACGCTGACATACCGGCAGGTAGCCGTTGCCAGGCACGGGCTGGTGGTGAAACACGTAGATCGTTTCAACGCCGTCTGTTGCGGCACGCGCCTCGATCTCGACCAGCAGTTGGCCTACCAGTGCGGTCACCGCCTCGATGGAGGCGGGCAGGGGCAACGCGGCGCCGCACGCCATGCCGCGCTCGAGCAGCGCGGCGGCGATGCGTTCGCCGACCGGCCACAGCGCGGCGTAGCGCGCTGGCGCGTCCACGCCGGCCAGCGCACGGGCGCAGATGGCTTGGTTGAATTGGCCCACCAATCCCTGGTCGGAGCCGAACACGATGGCGCCGGCCGGGCCGCTGGCCTGCGCGGCACCGGTGACGGTGCCGCCGGTGCCGCGCAGGCATGTCGCCAGACTGTCCTGCACGACGTCAAAATACCGATCGAGCGCGCGCACCGCCGCCTCGTACTGGCCGATGTTGGCGGCGGCGATGGTCTTCATGGTGCGTGCCATCGATTGCAGGTCGGTGGCGCTGCCCATCCTGGCGCGCAGCGCAGCGCTGCTGTCGCTCATGGTGCGGCCCCGGCCTGGTCGTCGATGCCGGCCAGCGCACCGCTGCATGCCGCCGCGATGGCGGCACGGTCGGCCGCCGGTAGTTCGGCGCCACCGGTGCAGCGCTCGCGCAGTTCGGCTGGCAGGTTTAACGCCGCCTGGCGCACGGCCCGTTCTGCTGCCGGCATGCGCGACAGCGGCAGCGGATCGAACAGGCCATCGCTCAGCGCCACCAGCACAGCGATTTGCGCCATCACCGCAACCGGCGCCGCTTCCGGCTGCATCAGGCAGGCGCGGATGCGCTGCCCGTGGGTGATCACCGCCAGGTTGGCGGCGTCGGGCCGGGCGCCGAAGCGCACGAACGATTCAAGTTCCTCGAACTGGGCGTAGGCCAGCTTGAGCGCGCCGGTCAGCGTCCGGTACGCGGCGCGCTGTGCCTTGCCGCCGACCCGGGACACCGATTGGCCGACATCGACCGCCGGCAGCACGCCCAGCTCGAACAGCGTGGGCGACAGATAGACCTGGCCGTCGGTGATGGAAATCAGATTGGTCGGAATATAGGCGGCCATATCCTGACCCTCGGTCTCGATGATGGGCAATGCGGTCAGCGAGCCCCCACCGCGCGCCTGGCACAGACGGGTGGCGCGTTCCAGCAGGCGCGCATGCAGGTAGAAGATATCGCCCGGGAAGGCTTCGCGCCCGGGCGGACGACGCAGCAACAGCGACAGTTCGCGGTAGGCGCGGGCATGCTGGGTCAGGTCGTCGTAGACGATCAGTACGTCGCGCCCGGATTCCATGAAATGCTCGGCGATGCTGGTGGCGGCATAGGGCGCGATGTAGGCCAGACCTGCCGGATCGTTGCCCTCGACGACCATTACCACCGTGTAATCGAGGGCGCCGTGCTCGCGCAGCATGGCGATGGCCTTGGCCACGCTGGAGGCGCGCTGACCGATCGCGCAATAGACGCACAGCACATCCTGGCCGCGCTGGCTCAGGATGGTGTCCAGCGCGATGGCGCTCTTGCCGGTCTGGCGGTCGCCCAGCAGCAGCTCGCGCTGGCCGCGACCGATAGGCACCAGCGCATCGATCACTTTCAGACCCGTCTGCAATGGCAGCTGGACCGGTGCGCGCTGCATGATGGGTGGGGCCGGTCGCTCGATCGGCAAGCGGACGCTGGTCTGCGGCGCCGGGTGGCCGTCCAGCGGGCGGCCGAGCGGGTCGATCACGCGCCCCAGCAGCGCCGCGCCTACCGCCACATCCATCACCCGTCCGGTGCGTTCAACCCGGTCACCAGCGCGCACCTGGGCATAGTCGCCCAGCAGTACTACGCCGATCTGTTCTGGGTCGATATTGAACGCGATGCCGACCACGCCGCGGGGGAAGCGCAGCAGTTCTTCGAAGCCGGCGCCGGGCAGGCCCGTGACCAGCGCGATGCCGGTGGCGACGCTGATGACGCTGCCCGTCTCGCTCGGGACCAGCTCGCAGACGGCGGCACGCGCCTGGGCCAGTGCGGCGAAGGCGCGCAGGTAGGCGCTTTCGAGCGGGGCAACGTTGCGGTCCGGCGCGTTCATGCGGCGCCCGGTCCAGTACCGGCCTTCAGCAGTGCGCCGCTGCGCTCGGCAAAGTCGCGCAGGTACTGGTCCAGGTTCCAGGCCAGCGACCAGCCCTTGAGGCGCAATTCTATGCCGCACAGCATGTTCGCGGCGATGCCAAAGCGCAGCGCCTGGGGTGCGATGCCAGCCCCTTGCAGCGCCATGCCCAGCGCGCTCTGCTGGGCCGGGTCCAGCGCGAAGGCGCTGTGCACTTCTGCAACGCCGGGATCGGCCGCAAGGGCGGCGGCCAGGCCGGCGCGCGAGGCTGCGTCGAGCTGCCCCAGCCGGCGTACGAAGGTGCGCACCATGGCCGCCTCCAGCGGCTCGTCGCCCAAGTCCGCCAGCGCTTGACGCAGCGCAGCAAGCACGGCCTCTTGCGCCTGCCGCGTGACCGTTGCGCACAGGCGCTCCTGTTCAGCCAACATCTGCTCCCGCTGCCGGGCGGACTGCGCCGCTGCGGCGGCCTGCCCCTGTTGCAGCAGCGCGGCCTTGGTGGCCAGCGCTTCGGCCGTGGCGGCGCCGAGTAGCGCGGCGCGCTGCTGGTCGAAGGCCGTGCTCTTGGCCGTGAAGTCGGCGCCCAACTGCTGCGCAGCACCCTGTCGCGCAGCAGCGTCGGCCAGCTCGGTGGCGATCAACTTGTCGCGCGCGGCGATTGCCGCCAGTATCGGCTGGTATAGGAAACGTTTCATCAGCCAGACCAGCACCAGGAAGTTGAGCAATTGTGCGGCGACAGTGAACCAGTCGATCAGCATCGCTTACTTTCCCGCCGCGCCGATGGCGTGGCTCCAGAACGGATTGGCGAAGATCAGTATCATCGATAGCACGAAGCAGTAGATCGCCATCGATTCGATCATGGCCAGGCCGACGAATAGTGTGCGGGTGATGGTGGCGGCGGCGTCCGGCTGTTGCGCCAGCGCTGCCAGCGCGGCGGCCACGGCCCGGCCTTCGGCCAGCGCCGGGGCCATGGTGCCGAAACCGGTGGTGATGCCGGCGATGATGATCGAGGCGACGGCGATCAGGGTCATGCTGTCCATGGGGATGTCCTGTGTGGTGGCGGCTAGGCGCCGCGGGTGGCGGCGGCGATGTAGACCGCCGCCAGGATGCAAAAAATATAGGCTTGTACCAAGCCGGTCAGCAAGCCGAGCACGGTCATCACCACCGGAAACAGGAACGGCGTGATCGCCAGCAGGATGGCGATGATCATGCTGCCGCTCATCATGTTGCCGAACAGGCGAACCGCCAGCGCCATGGTCCGCGACACTTCGCTGATGATATTGAACGGCAGCATGATGGCGGTCGGTTGCAGATAGGTCTTCAGGTAGCCGCGCCAGCCCTGGTCGGCGACGCCGTACAGCGGCACCGCCGTCAGCACGCACAGCGCCAGCGCCGCCGTGGTCGACAGCGAGCCCGTTGGTGGTACGTAGAAGGGCAGTACGGTGCACAGCGCTGCCGTGGCGATGAACAGGAACAGCGTGCCAAGGAAGCCCAGATAGCGCTGCGGCTGGCGCAAGCCGGCCTCGCCAATCTGCTGTGCCATCATGGTGACGATCATTTCGAGCAGATTTTGCCAGCGGGAGCGCGCCATACCGTGCGCCAGGGCACGCGTGACCAGCCGCGAACCGGCCACCAGCAACAGCATCAGGCCCCAGGTGTAGACGATGGTGGCGTTGAGTTTGACCAATCCCAGCTGCCAGAAGATCAGTTGATCGGGACTAAGATGCATGCTGTGCTCCGCTGGCGGCGGCCGCCCCTGGCTTGGCCAGGCGCAGCACCGCGATACGCGCCAGCACGAAGCCGGCCAGGCAGGCAGCCAGCCGGGGCCAGTGCGCGCCGCCCGCCAGGTAAAAGCCGCCGACGACCGTGGCAGTACGCAGCAGCAGGCTGGGGCCGAACCACAAGCTGGGGCGCGGCGAGACAGCGGCGCGCCGCACCGTCCACCACAGGCCGCCGAAGAACAGCGCACCGAGCGCGGTGCCGGTCAGCGCCGCCTTGGCCAGCGGCAGTAGGGTAGTCATGTCATGCATCGCCATCCTCCTCGCTAATGTTGTGCATCGCACGGTCTTCCTGGGCGACCCAGCGCCAGGCGTTGAAGCATCCCAGGGTCAGCCCGGCCACCAGCAGCGCCAGCGTCCACGAGTGGGTGCCGCCCTGGTGCCGGTCCAGCCACGCGCCCAGCGCCACGCCCAACAGCGCCGGCACGCTCACCGACCAGCCGATCAGGCCCATCATGCCCAGGCCGAACCAGGCGCCGGCGGGCGGCTGGCGCCTGGCCTTGAGCTTGCGCGCAGCCTTGGCGCCGACCTGGTCGGCCAGCGCGGGCAGGGCGGGGCGTGTGGGTTCGTCATTCATGGTGTCCGCCCAGCGCATGAACGAAGCCGGTCTCGAGCTTGAGCATCGCGCCCCGCATGGCGCGCTCGTTGTCGTCGATGGCAAGGAACTGGCTGGCGAGCGCCGCGCGCAAGCCGGGCAGGTCGGCCCCGGCCTGCGCCGCGCGCACCGCCAGCCGCACTTGCAGGCCGGTCTTGACCAGGATGCCCTGGTCTATGGCCAGCCAAGCCTCGCCGGCCTTGGTCGCGTAGGTCAGGATGCCGGGGGGCAGCGCCGCCACGCAGTCGAGGCGGTGCGGCAGCAGGCCGAAGCAGCCATCGAGGCTCTCGGCCACGATGCGTTCGACGCCGATGATGGTGGCGTAGACGCACTGTGGCAGCAGGATTTCCAGCGTCATGGCATCGTCAGGCATGTTGCACCTCCGCTGCGCCAGGCATCACAGCTTCGCCGATGGCGCCGATCATGTACAGCGCGCTTTCCGGCCAGCTATCGAACTCGCCGGCCAGGATGCGCTCGCAGCCGTCGAGTGCGTCCTCCAGGCTGACCAGTTTGCCAGTCAGGCCGGTAAATTGTCCGGTGGTGAAGAAGGGCTGCGTCAGGAAGCGCTGCAGGCGGCGTGCCCGGCCCACCACCTTGCGGTCCTCGGGCGACAATTGCTCCAGGCCCAGCATGGCGATGATGTCCTTCAGTTCGGCATATTGCGCCAGCGTGCGGCGGATGTCCTGCGCCAGCCCGTAGTGGCGCGCGCCCACAATGCCGGGCGTGGCCATGCGCGAACTCGATTGCAGCGGATCGATGGCTGGATAGATGCCCTCGCTGGTGAGCTTGCGTGACAAGACGATAGACGCCGACAGGTGGGCAAAGGTGTGCACGGCGGCCGGGTCGGTGAAATCGTCGGCCGGCACGTACACCGCCTGGATTGATGTGATGGCGCCGCCGTCGGTGTTGGCGACACGCTCCTCGAAAGCTGCCAGTTCGCTGCCTAGCGTGGGCTGGTAACCCAGCCGCGATGGCATCTGGCCCATCAGCGCCGACACTTCGGCGCCGGCCTGGATGAAGCGAAAGATGTTATCGACCAGCAGCAGCACGTCGCGCCGTTCATCGTCGCGGAAATACTCGGCCATGGTCAGTGCGGCTTGGCCGATGCGGAAACGGCTGCCGGGCGGCTCATTCATCTGCGCGAACAGCATCACCATGTTGTCGAGCACGCCCGCCTGGCGCATCTCGCGGTACAGTTCCTCGCCTTCGCGGCAGCGCTCGCCGATGCCGCAGAAGATGCTCACGCCGTCGTGGTGGCCCACCATGTTATGGATCATTTCCGTCAGCAGCACGGTCTTGCCGACGCCGGCGCCGCCGAACAGGCCGGCCTTGCCACCCCGTTCCAGCGGTACCAGCACGTCGATCACCTTGATGCCGGTGGCAAACACCTCGGAGCGGGTGGCGCGGCTGGCCAGCGCTGGCGGCGCGTGGTGCACCGGGCGCCATTGCAGGCCGCCGGGCGCCGGCAGACCGTCGGTGACGGCGCCGAACACATTGAACATGCGCGAGCGGATGGCCGTGCCGACCGGCGCCAATAGCGGCATGCCGGTGTCGTGCACCGGCATGCCGCGCGCCAGGCCCTGGGTCGCGGTGAGGGCGATGCCGCGCACCCGCCACGGATCGGTCTGGGTCAGCACCTCGATGGCAATCGCCTCGTCCGGTCCGGCACGCAACAGGGCGTGGATAGGCGGTGCAGCGTGCTCGAACCGCACGTCGACCACGCTACCCCGCACCGCCAGCACGGTGCCGCTGTTGGATGGGGCTGCGGGCGGCATATCAGGCGACCGTGAGGTGATCGATAACGTTGAGGACGCCGGCCGTGCTCCATGCCGAGTGGCGGGCCAGGTCGCGTTCGGTCCAGCTGGGCACGACACCGGTCAACGTCACGTCCGAGCCATGGACCGCCACCGCGATCTGACGGGCGTCGTGGTGGGCACGCCGTTGCAGGGCGGCTTCGATCTGGGCCTTTACTGCGACCGCGCTGACGTTCGACTTGACCAGGATCTGATCGCTCACGCCGGTCACGCCCATCAGGTAGCGGACCGCCTGAGCCGCAGCCTCGCGCTGATAGGTCCACGCCACCTCGCCGGACAGCGTCACGTGACCCGCTTCAACCAGTACCCGCACGGCATCCTTCGGTATGGCCGTGGACCACAGTAAAGTATTTTCTGCCGCGCGGGCAATATCGACATCGTCGCGCTGGCTGGAGCCGGGCAAATGCACATCCATCTCGACCGCCAGCGCCCGGACGCCGGCCACCCGCTGGGTTGCGCGCTCGGCATCCCACTTTTCTGCGTAGCTCGCGACATGTCCGGCCAGGGTGACAATGCCGTCCCTGACCTGGACGCCAATGCCGGCGGCATGGACGGATGGCTCCCAAGCGAGCTCGGCTAATACATCCTGTTGAAGTTGAAGATCGGTTTTCATGATTGGCTTTCGTTTTATTAGGTGAAACAACAGCCTGCGCGCACTGCGTCGTCCCATCTGTGTGCTGGCGCGCTTTCGGGCCGGCAGATGGATGTCGATGGAAGGTACTGCTTAGGCGAATTCCAGCGCTGTTGGCGTCTCATCGAGGTCTGCTAACTGGCTGCCAGCGCCGCGCTGCCGGCGCTCGCCCACAGCGGAACGGCGGCTAGTGAGCGCGTTGCGCTGGCACCAGGGGTGTTCGATTTTGCGTTGCCCCGCGGTCCGTTCTGGAAGCAGGCGTGCAGTTGCATTGCAGAGCACTGCATAGCATTCACAGACATGCGTATGGAGTCCGGCGCGGTTCAGGACAGCGACATGGCCACGTCGCCACTGAACGATGCCCAAGTTCTTCAGACGACGCACGGCGTCGGTGATGCCTTCACGCCTGACGCCGAGGATGGCGGCAATGGCTTCCTGCGTGACGACAAATTCGTTGGACGATGAGCGGTCCAGCATCTGCAGCAGCCAGCGGCAGAGTCGCTGTTCAGTCGTGTGGTGGCTGTTACATACCGCCAGCTGGGAAATCTGTGTCAAACGTGTCTGAGTGTAGCGTAGCAACAGCCGCAGCAATGGCCCCTTATGATAGAACTCATCCATAAGACGGGAGGCGCTCAGCCTGTAAGCATGCCCCGGCAGTTGCACCACGGCGCGGCTCGGTGCGTTGAAACCACCCATAAGAAGGGCAACCCCCAGCAGTCCTTCATTGCCTATACTCGCGATTTCCGACGTAGCACCGTTCTCGAGTACGTAGTCAATTGAAATGGTGGCCGTGATAGGGAAATATACATACATCATTTTGCCGCCGGATTGATATAGCACCTCGCCTCGAGCCAAGCCAACCAGTTCCAGATACGGTGACAGGCGGTGAAACTCTGCGCACTCCAATCCGGCCAAAAGGTGATTTTTCGTCGGATCATGTTGCGAACTCATGGGGCTAGCTCCTCAAATAACATCGGCCGGATGCCGATCACGGCATCTGCCTTAAGCTTACAATGAGCTATTTGTCACTGTTAGTCGGTGCGCTGGCGAACGTTGGCTTATTTCCATTGGTTGACAATTCCAGGGTAACGCGACAAGCAGTCGAAGGCGCTGATGCTGTTCAGTGATCGCATCGATGCGTCGACGCTCACCGTCGCCAACGGTCCAACACCGATCGCGCAATACCAAGGTATCGTTTTCGATTTGCTGGATGAACTCGGTTGCGCCTTGGAGCCATAGGAGTGCGGCCGTACATGGTTCAACGCAAGGTCAGACCTGGCCTTCGCATATCGCGACAAGCTCTGGACAATTGACGACATGGCGCCCGTGCGCTGCCTGGCGTGGTTGACAGCGAATGGGGCGGCCAGCCAGACTGGCCTGCTCGGCCTTGCGTCGCGCATTCCAGCGCTGCGCGCAGGGCAACCGATTCATCCGCTACGAGGACCTATCATGACACAAGACGTTGTTGTATTAAGCGCCGTGCGCTCCGCCATCGGCACGTTTGGCGGCAGCCTGGCCGAGTTCGAACCGGCCGAACTGGCCGCGCAGGTGATGCAAGCGGCCATCGCCCGTGCCGAGGTGGCGGCGGGCGCGATCGGCAATGCCGTCGTCGGCACCTGCATCCCGACCGATGCGCGCTATGCCTATGTGGCGCGGGTGGCGTCGGTGCTGGCTGGCTTGCCCAAGGAATCGGTGGCGATGCAAGTCAACCGCCTGTGTGCGTCCGGCCTGCAAGGCATCGTCACGGCGGCGCAAGGCATCCAATTGGGCGACTTCGAGTACGGGCTGGGCGGCGGTGTCGAGGTGATGTCGCGCGGCAGCTACATGATGCCAGCCTTGCGCAGTGGTGCGCGCATGGGCGACGCCAAGGCCATCGACATGATGCTGGCGGTGCTGACCGATCCCTTCGGCGTCGGCCACATGGGCATCACGGCCGAGAACCTGGCCGCCAAATGGGGCATCACCCGCGAAGAGCAGGATGCCTTCGCGCTGGAGTCGCAACGCCGTGCCGCGCTGGCCATTACCGAGGGGCGCTTCGTCGCTCAGATCGTGCCCGTGCTGCGCCACACCCGCAAGGGCGAGATCGTGTTCGATACCGATGAACATGTGAAGCCGCAGACCACGCTGGAAGCGCTGGCGAAGATGCGCCCCGCCTTCAAGCCGGATGGCACGGTCACTGCGGGCAACGCGTCCGGCATCAACGACGGCGCCGCCTTCCTGGTGCTGGCCAATGCCGATGTGGCGGCCCGCAACGGCCAGCGCCCGCTGGCGCGCCTGGTCAGCTACGCGCTGGCCGGCGTACCCAACGAGATCATGGGAGAAGGTCCGATCCCGGCCACCAGGCTGGCGCTGGCCAGAGCCGGCCTGCGGCTGGAGCAGATCGACGTCATCGAAGCCAATGAAGCGTTTGCGGCGCAGGCGCTGGCGGTCAACCGCGCGCTGGAACTGGATCCGGCCAAGACCAATCCGAACGGCGGCGCGATCGCGCTGGGCCATCCGGTCGGCTGCTCGGGCGCCTTCATCGCTACCAAGGCGATCCACGAATTGCAGCGCAGCGGCGGCCGCTATGCGCTGGTCACCATGTGCATCGGCGGCGGGCAGGGCATCGCCGTGATTTTCGAACGCTGCTAAACCGGCGAGCACCTGCTCGCCGCCTCCTGTCGTGAAATGCGAAGTGCCCGTCATGAAATGAATGCGCGGCGGGGGGCAGCGAATCCTATGATGGCTTACCGTCGACGCTGACCAGACACTATAAGTCCGGCATTGATCGGCGGCCTACAACATCAGGAGACAGCTCGATGCATATCAACACCACTGGCGCGCCCCGCGGCGTGGCCAAGGCCGCTTGGCGCAGTGCCCCCTTTGCCCGACATCCTCATCCGCTGGTGCGACACGCGCTGGCCGCCGCGCTGTGCGCCATCGGCTGCGCCAGCGCAGCCGAAATCGACACCGCCAATCCGGATCTGGCCGTGCGCTTCGATAACACCATCAAGTACAACTACGGCCAGCGCATCAGCCCGCAGAATTCCGCGCTGCTGAAATCGCCCAACTTCGACGACGGCGACCGCAATTTCAACAAGGGCATGGTGTCGAACCGGGTCGACCTGTTGAGCGAACTGGATGTGGTGTTCCAGCAGCGCATGGGGATGCGCGTGTCGGCCGCTGCCTGGTATGACGCGGCCTACGACAGCCTGGATAACAGCAATGTCGCCACCTCCAACCACCAGCAGGACGGCAAGCAGGCGCTGGGCCTGTCCGATTACACCAAGCGCTACCACCGCGGCTCGGGCGAGGTGCTGGACGCCTTCGTGTTCGGTAACTTCGAGGTGGCCGACATGCCGGTCAACGTCAAGCTGGGGCAGCATACGCTGTACTGGGGCGAAAGCCTGCTCACGCCAATCCACGGCGTCAGCTACGGCCAGTCGCCGATTGACTTGCTGAAGGGCTATTCGGTGCCAGGCACCGACGCCAAGGAACTGTTCCTGCCGCGCCAGGCCATCTCGGCGCAATTCTCGCCGAGCGCCGAACTGAGCTTCGCGGCGCAGTACTTCTTCAACTGGAAGCCGGCGCGCCTGCCGGAATCGGGCTCCTTCCTGGGCTTCTTCGACTACGCCTTCCAGGGCGGCGAATCGTTCTTCCTCGGCCCTCTGGGTACGCCGGCAGTGCGCCGCGCCGACAGCCGGGCACCCAACTCAGGTGACTTCGGCATCGCATCGCGCTGGAGTCCGGCATGGCTGGACGGCACCGCCGGCCTGTACCTGCGGCGTACCTCCGACCTGCTGCCGCAAGCGAACGTGCGCCTGGTCGGCCTGCCCACCGCGCTGTTCGGCGCGTCGGGCGCCGCGCTGTGCAAGGGCTTCATCCCGGGGGCGGCGGTGGTGGGCAACAACTGCCTGTTCTATCCGACCCAGCTGACCGGTAACCAGTACCAGCTGGAATACGCCGACGGCATCGACGTGCTGGGCCTGTCGCTGTCCAAGAGCGTGGCCGGCGTCGCGGTCGGCGCCGACCTGTCGTACCGGCGCAATATGCCGATCTACTCGACCCCGGCGCTGCTGATGCCGGTCGGGACCAACCCGGCGATACTGAATGCGCTGAACGCCAAGGTGGCGCCGCAACTGGTGGTTGCCGCTGCCGATCTGCCGCAGCAGGGCGAAGTCAGTGGCGCGCGCGGCAACACCATTCACGGCGTGCTGAACTTCCTGGGTACCACCGCCAGGACCCCGGTCGCCGACGCCTCCAACTGGGCGCTGGAATGGGTCTGGAACCGCCTCGACAAGATCACCCAGGGCGCCCAGTTCTCGCGCAGCCGCGATAGCTATAACGGCGTGGATAAGGTCACCCGCGACTTCTACTCGGTGGCCGCGACCTACACCTCGACCTGGTTCCAGGTATTCCCGGGCGTGGACGTGTCGATGCCACTCAGTTACTCGGTCGGCCTGAAGGGCAATTCGGCCGTGCAGGCGGGCGGTAACAAGGGCGCCGGCAATTATGCGATCGGTGTGTCGTTCGACCTGCGCCAGAAGTACCGCTTCGACCTCAAGTACGTCGATTTCTTCGGCCCGCTGGTGACCGACCCGACCACCGGCGCCGTCACCTCCTACGGCGGCGTTACCGCGCTGCTCAAAGACCGTGGCTTCCTGGCCGCGACTTTCAAGACCACCTTCTGACGGGGTAGCAATCATGAACTTCAAACACACTGTAATGCTGGCGGCGCTGCTGGCAGCGAGCGGCGCGCAAGCTGCCGTGACGCAGGACGAGGCTAAGCAGCTGGGCACCAGCCTGACCGCGGCCGGCGCCGAAAAGGCCGGCAACAAGGACGGCACCATTCCAGAATATACCGGTGGCCTGGCCACGCCGCCATCGGGCTTCGTCAAGGGCAGCGGCATGCGTCCCGACCCATATGCGGGCGAGAAGCCACGCCTGGTCATCACCGGCAAGAACCTGGCCGGCATGGACGACAAGCTGACCGCCGGCACGCGCGAACTGCTCAAGCGCTATCCGAGCTTCCGCGTAGACGTCTACCCAACCCACCGCACCGTGGCGCTGCCGAAAGCGCAGCTGGAGAACACCGCGCGCAATGCCATCAACGCCAAGACCAGCGACGGCGGCGTGGGCGTGGAAAATGCGCTGTCCGGCGTGCCGTTCCCGATACCCAAAACCGGCAATGAGGTGATGTGGAACCACCTGCTGCGCTACCAGGGCCAGGCCTTCACCACCAAGTACGAATCGTGGAACGTCGATTCCTCCGGTACGCCCAGCCTGGCCACGGCCGGCGAGATCTTCGAGGAATTCCCTCTGGCCGACGCCAAGCACACCGAGGCGGCCAAGCAGAGCGACGTATTCTTCCGCACCAAGCTGACCTACCTGGCGCCTGCGCGCCGCGCCAGTGAAGGGCTGATGGCCTTCGATGCCGTCAATCCGGCGCTCCAGCCGCGGAAGGTATGGCAATACCTGCCGGGCCAGCGCCGCGTCAAGCTGGCGCCGGACGTCGCCTACGATACGCCCAATCCCGGCGCTGCCGGTGCCGCCACCTATGACGACGCGTGGATCTTCAACGGTGCGCTGGACCGCTACGACTTCAAGCTGGTCGGCAAGAAGGAGATGGTGGTGCCGTATGGTGAATACGCGCTGTTCGCTGCCAAGGTGGTGACCGACGTGGTCAAGCCTAACCACCTGAACCCGGACTTCGTGCGCTGGGAACTGCACCGCGTGTGGGTGGTGGAGGCGACGCTGAAGCCGGGCAAGCGCCACATCTATGCCAAGCGCACCTTCTACATCGACGAGGACAGCTGGGTGGCGCTGGCGTCGGACGAATACGATGGGCGCGGCCAGTTGTACCGCTCCTCATTCGATCACCTGATCTACTCGTATGACGTGCAAGCCACCTACACCGGTAACCACGTGATCTACGACTTCGTCAGCGGCGCCTACAACCTGACCGGCATGTCCGGTCCCTATGGCGGCCTGAAATACATCGAGCCGCTGAAGCCGATCCAGTGGTCGCCCGAGGCGCTGGCCGGCGCCGGCGTGCGCTAACCCCATTGTGCTGTTTCGCTGCCGGAGGCGTCGAGGGGACGTTGTAGTACCGGCAGTTTCTTAGCGAGTCCGTCATGAACCGAATTTTCCGTTTGCTGGCCACCACCGCGCTGGTTGCCGCCGCCTTGGGCGCACAGGCAGCGCCGAATGGCTTTGTCGACCCACTCGACCAGCCGGCGCAGCCGAGCGCACTGGCCCAGCATGCGCTGATCAACGCCGTGGCGCAAGCCGGCCGCCGTCTGGTGGCGGCAGGTCAGCGCGGCCACATCCTGTACTCCGACGACCAGGGCGGCAGTTGGCGCCAGGCCAGCGTGCCGCTCTCGGACGACCTGGTGGCGCTGGCCTTCAGCGACGAACGCCAGGGCTGGGCGGTCGGCCACGACGCGGTGGTGCTGCACACGATGGACGGCGGCGCCAGCTGGCAACGCCAGCATGACGGGCGCCAGGATACGCAAGCGGGCGACAAGCCGCTGCTGGACATCTGGTTCGACGCGGCCGGCCATGGCATCGCGGTCGGCGCCTTCGGCATGGCGCTGCGCAGCGACGACGCCGGCCGTACCTGGCGCCATTGCGAGCAGCTGCTGGACAATCCGCAAGCTTTGCACCTGAACGCCATCCGCGCCATCAATGGCGCGCTGTACATCGTCGGCGAGCAGGGGCTGGTGCTGCGCCGCGCCGCCGGCGCCGAACGTTTCGAGGCACTGGCCACCGGATACAAGGGCAGCTTCTTCGGCATCACCGGCAATGAAAGCGTGCTGCTGGTGTTTGGCCTGCGCGGCACCGCGCTGCGCAGCGAGGACGGCGGCCGCAATTGGCAGCGCGCTGCCACCGGCACGCAGGTCGGCCTGACCGCCGGCGTGCGTCTGGCCGATGAAACGCTGCTGCTGGTCAGCCAGTCCGGCCAGTTGCTGCGCAGCCGCGACGGCGGCGCCAGTTTCGCGCCCCTGGCCGGCATCGCGCCGGGATCGGCCGCGGCAGCGCTGCCGCTGGATGGCCACCGCCTGCTGATCGGCGGCGCAGGCGGGCTGCGCATGCAGCCGCTGAACCTTTACTAGAAAGACCAACATGGACATGAGATGCAATAGGCCGGAGCAGATGCCGGTCGTCCACGAACTGGCCGGCTTCGACCGCCGCTCAGGCAACTGGCTGGAGCGGCTGGTATTCAACCACCGCATGACGATGGTGCTGCTGTGCGCAGTAGCGACCGTGGTGCTGGGCTGGCTGGCGGCCACCCGTTTGAACCTGAACGCCAGCTTTGAGAAGATGCTGCCGCAAGGGCAGCCGTATATCCAGAACTATCTGCAGCACAAGCCGGCCTTGCGTGGCTTGGGCAACGCGCTGCGCGTGGTGGTGGAGAACCCGCAGGGCGACATCTTCGAGCCGCGCTACCTGGAAGCGCTGAAACAGGTCAATGATGCGCTGTTCCTCACGCCCGGGGTGGACCGCGCCTGGATGAAATCGATGTGGACCCCCTCGGTGCGCTGGACCGAAGTGACGGAGGAGGGCTTCCAGGGCGGGCCGGTGATGCCGGACGGATATGACGGCTCGGCGCGCAGCGTCGAACAGCTGAAGATCAACATCGCGCGCTCCGGCATCGTCGGCAGCCTGGTGGGCAATAACTACAAGTCCACCATGATCTTCGTGCCGTTGCTGGACAAGGACCCTGCGACCGGCGCGTCCATCGACTACCGCGAACTGGCACATGCCATCGAGAAGACGGTGCAGGCGCACCAGTCGGCCGCCTGGCCGGTGAAGATCCACGTGATCGGCTTTGCGGAGCTGATCGCCGAACTGCTGGCCGGCATGCAGCAAGTGCTGATGTACTTCGGCGCCGCCGCGGCGATTGCCACGCTGGTGATCTACGCATACACCCGCTGCCTGCGCTCGACCGCGCTGGTGGTGGCGTGCTCGCTGGTGGCGGTGCTGTGGCAACTGGGGCTGGTGGCCGCTTTGGGCTTCGCGCTCGATCCGTTCTCGATCCTGGTGCCGTTCTTGGTATTTGCCATCGGCGTGTCGCATGGCGCGCAGAAGATGAACGGCATCATGCAGGACGTGGGCCGCGGCACGCACCGGCTGGTGGCGGCGCGCTACACCTTCCGCCGCCTGTTCCTGGCCGGCCTGACCGCGCTGCTGGCCGACGCCGTCGGCTTTGCGGTGCTGATGACCATCGACATTCCGGTGATCCGCGACCTGGCAATGACCGCCAGTATCGGTGTCGCGGTGCTGATCTTCACCAATTTGCTGCTGCTGCCGGTGCTGCTGTCCTATGTCGGCGTGTCGCCCGTGGCGGCGGCGCGCACCATGCGCAGCCATGCCGGCCCGCAGCGCGGTCTGGACCGGCTCTGGCGCCGGCTGGAACAGTTTGCCACCCCGCGCTGGGCCGCACTGACGGTGGCGGCTGCGCTGCTGCTGGCGGCCGGCGGCTATGCGCTGTCGACCCGGCTGCAGATCGGCGACCTCGATCCCGGCGCGCCGGAATTGCGCGCCGACTCGCGCTACAACCGCGACAACGCCTACATCACGGCCAATTATTCGCTGTCGTCCGACCAGTTCGCGGTGATGCTCGAAACGCCCAAGGAAGGCTGCCTCAAATACGAAACGCTGGTGGAAGCCGACCGCCTGGCTTGGACGCTGAAGCAGGTGCCCGGCGTGCAGACCACGGTATCGCTGGCCGACGCGGTACGGCAGATCACGGCCGGCACGTCGGAGGGCAGTCCCAAGTGGCTGACCTTGTCGCGCAACCAGGACGTGCTCAATTACGGCGCCCAGCAAGCCTCGGTCAACAATCCGGAGTTATTCGACCGCGCGTGCTCGCTGATGCCGGTGATTGCCTACCTGGCTGATCACAAGGCCGCCACGCTGGACCGGGTGACCGAAGCGGCCGCCGCCTTCGCCGCCGCGCACAGCACGCCGGAGCGCCAGTTTCTGCTGGCCGCCGGCAGCGCCGGTATCGAAGCGGCCACCAATATCGTGGTGCGCGAAGCGAATCACCGGATGCTGCTGTATGTGTATGCCGCCGTGATCGTGCTGTGCTGGGTCACCTTCCGCAGCTGGCGCGCGGTGCTGGTGGCGGTGCTGCCGCTGGCGCTGACCTCGATCCTGTGCGAGGCGCTGATGGTCCTGCTAGGCATGGGCGTCAAGGTGGCGACGCTGCCGGTGATCGCGCTGGGCGTGGGCATCGGCGTCGACTATGCGCTGTACCTGGTGTCGGTACAGCTGGCGCAGCAGCGCCAGGGCCAGCCGCTGGCCGAGGCCTATCGCCATGCGCTGCAATTTACCGGCAAGGTAGTCGCGCTGGTGGGTGTGACGCTGGCGGCGGGTGTGGTGTGCTGGGCCTGGTCGCCGATCAAGTTCCAGGCCGACATGGGCATCTTGCTGACCTTCATGTTCACGCTGAACATGATAGGTGCGCTGGTGCTGGTACCCGCGCTGTCGCACTTTCTGTTGAGGAAAGTGAAATGAGCATCGCGGCCATGCCAGCGTCGCCCGCCGTGGCCGCGCAGATACGGGCGCTTCGCGCCGGCGGCGCCTCCTACAACGAGATCGCCGCCGCCCTGAACCAGAACGGTGTACGCGGCCGCCTGGGCGGACGCTGGTTTCCCTCCAGCGTGCGCCGCGCGCTGCAAGGGCTGGACGGGGGCAATGAATCACACAATGAACTAACCAAGGAGTCGCAATGCAAGGTCTGATGCAGCATCAATCGCTGCTGGTGTCGTCGTTGATCGAGCACGCCTGCCACAGCCACCCCGAGCGGGAAATCGTCTCGCGCAGTTCGGAAGGACCGATACAGCGCAGCACCTACGCCTCGGTGGCGCGGCGGGCGCGCCAGCTGGCCAATGCGCTGCTGCGCCTCGGCGTCAAGCCGGGCGACCGGGTGGCCACGCTGGCCTGGAACGGCTATCGTCACATGGAGCTGTACTATGCGGTAGCCGGCATCGGCGCGGTGCTGCACACGATTAATCCGCGCCTGTACCCGGAGCAGATCGAGTACATCGCCAACCATGCCAACGACCAGTTGCTGTTCTTCGATATCGGCTTTGCCGGCCTGGTGTCCGAGCTGATGCCCAAGCTCAAGAGCGTGCGCGGCTATTACGCACTGACCGGCAGCGAACATCTGCCGGCCATGCCATGCGTGCGCAGCTACGAAGAACTGATCGCCGGCGAAAGCGAGCAATTCGCCTGGCCGCAGCTGGACGAAAACAGTGCCGCCGCACTGTGCTACACCTCGGGCACCACCGGCAATCCCAAGGGTGTGCTGTATTCGCACCGTTCGACGGTGCTGCATGCGATGGCGGTATGCGGCGCCGACGGCCTGGCGGTGTCGGGCGCCGATACGGCGCTGGTGGTGGTGCCGATGTTTCATGTCAATGCCTGGGGTATGCCCTACGCCGGGGCCTTGAGCGGCGCGCGGCTGGTGTTCCCGGGGCCGAACCTGGATGGCGCCAGCGTCTATCAGCTGATGCGCGAGGAGCGTGTGACGCTGGCGCTGGGTGTGCCGACGGTGTGGCTGATGCTGTTCCGCCATGTCGAGCAGCATGGACGCGATCCGCTGCAGGAACTGTGCCTGAATCGGGTGGTCATCGGCGGCGCCGCCGCACCGTTGTCGATGATCGAGACCTTCGAATCGAGCTTCGGCGCCGAAGTGTTGCACGCCTGGGGCATGACCGAACTCTCGCCGCTGGGCACCGTGTGCCGGCCGCTGCCCAAGCACGCCGGGCTGGAGCCGGTCGCGTATCGCCGCTTGCAGCAGAAGCAGGGCCGGCCGGTGTTCGGCGTAAGCCTGAAGATCGTCGATGAAGACGGCAAGGCGCTGCCGCATGACGGCAAGGCCGCCGGCCGCCTGCTGGTGCGCGGCCCATGGGTGGCGCATGCCTATTTTGGCGGCCAGCCGGGTGAGCTGCTGGACCTGGACGGCTACTTCGATACCGGCGACGTCGCCACCATCGACGCCGACGGCTACATGCTGATCACCGACCGCGCCAAGGATGTCATCAAGTCCGGCGGCGAGTGGATCTCGTCGATCGACCTGGAAAACGCGGCAGTGGACCATCCTGCCATCGCTGAAGCGGCAGTGATCGGCGTCGCCCATCCGACCTGGCAGGAGCGCCCGCTGCTGATCGCCGTGCGCAAGAGCGGTCATGAGGTGAGCGCCGCCCAGTTGCTGGCGCACCTGGCGGCCCGTGTGGCGCGCTGGTGGTGCCCGGACGAGGTAGTATTTGTCGACAGCCTGCCGCACACCGCCACCGGCAAGATCCAGAAGCTGTTGCTGCGCCAGCAGTTCCGCGATTACCAATTGACCCAGTCGGCACCGCCGCGCGCGGCCGCGCCGACGCTGCTGATCGTCCCCGGCCTGCGCGACCACGTGCCGCAGCACTGGCAAACCTTGCTGGCCGAGGCCACGCCCGGCAGCCGCATCGTCCCGCCGCTGGAAGTCGATGGCCTCAGCTGCGCGGCCCGGGTGGCGGCGCTGGACGACGCCATCGCCGCCATCGACGGCCCGGTGATCCTGGTCGCCCACAGCGCCGGCGTGCTGATGGTGGCTCATTGGGCCGCCCGCCATCAGCGCAAGATCGCCGCTGCCTTGCTGGTTACGCCGCCGGATCTGGAAGAGAACTGGCCGGAGCCGTACCCGCGTCCGGCCACGCTGGCGGCCAACGGCTGGACCCCGCTGCCGCGCGGGCGCCTACCTTTTCCCGCGTTGGTGGCGGGCAGCAGCAACGACCATCTGGCCAGCCTGGAGGCGGTACGCGCCATGGCCGCTGACTGGGGCGCGGAGCTGGTGGAGTTGGGCGCTGTCGGCCACCTCAATCCCGCCGCCGGCTATGGACCCTGGCCGCAGGCAGGGGAGTTGCTGGAGCGCCTGAAGGCCAAGCTGCAGCTGCGTGTCGTGAAATGATAAGGCGCTGTCGCCCTATGCACGGTGCCCGCTGAAACCGCGAGGCTATACTCGATGCAACGATGGGCAAGCGCACCACACGAATAGAACCAGGAGATCAAAAATGGCAAAGGCAGTCCGTTTCAATACCACCGGTGGGCCGGAAGTGCTGTACCTCGATGAGGTGGAGGTCGGCGACCCAGGTCCGGGCGAAGTCCGGGTGCGCCATGTGGCGGTCGGCATCAACTACGCCGACACCTATTTCCGCAACGGCACCTACGCCATCGCGCTGCCGAACGGGATCGGCGTCGAAGCCTCGGGCGTGGTGGTGGCGCTGGGCGAGGGCGTCAGCCACCTGGCGCTGGGCGACCGTGTCACCTACACCGGCTTTATCAACACGCTGGGCGCTTACAGCAGCGAACGCCTGATCTCGGCCGCGCCGCTGATCAAGCTGCCCGAGACGATTTCCTTCGAAGCCGCTGCTGCCGCCACCATGCGCGGTCTGACGGCGGCCTACCTGATGCGCCGCATCCACGACTTCAAGGCCGGCGACACCATCCTGCTGCACGCGGCGGCCGGCGGCGTTGGCCTGATCGTGTCGCAATGGGCCAAGCTGCTCGGCCTGAACGTGATCGGCACCGTCTCCACTGCGGCCAAGGCGGATCTGGCGCTGGCCCATGGCTGCAGCCATGTCATCAACTACAGCACCGAAAACGTCGCTGAGCGGGTACGCGCGCTGACCGGCGGCGTGGGCGTCGACGTGGTGTACGACAGCGTCGGCAAGAACACCTTCCAGGCCTCGCTGGACTCGCTGCGCAAGCGCGGCCTGCTGGTCTGCGTCGGCACCGCCTCCGGCCCGGTACCGCCGTTCGATCCGGTGCTGCTGGCGATGAAAGGCTCGCTGTTCGTCACCCGGCCGGCGCTGGCCGACTACATCGCCGACCCGGCCGAAAAGGCGGCGCTGGCGGGCGAACTGTTCGACCACGTTGGCAACGGCCGCATCAAGATCGAGATCAACCAGCACTATGCGCTGGAAGACGCGGTCCAGGCGCACCGCGACCTGGAAGCCCGCAAGACCACCGGCTCGTCCATCTTCGTCATCTGAGGAGAACGCGATGCGAGTAGAACAACTGACCTGCGCCCTCGGCGCCGAACTGCAGGGTGTCAAGCTGGCCGACGCCATCGACGACGACGGCCTGTTTGCGGAAATCCGCGGCCTGCTGCTGCGCCACCGCGTGCTGTTCCTGCGCGGGCAGGACTTCAGCCGCGCCGAGCACGTCGCCTTCGCGCGCCGCTTCGGCGAGCTGGAAGACCATCCGGTGGCCGGCAGCGATCCCGAGCATCCGGGCCTGGTGCGCATCTACAAGAGCCCGGAGCAGCCGGCCGACCGTTATGAAAACGCCTGGCACGCCGACGGCACCTGGCGCGCCGCGCCATCCTTCGGCGCCGTGCTGCGCTGCGTCGAGTGCCCGCCGGTGGGCGGCGACACCATGTGGGCCAACATGGCGCTGGCCTACGAACGCCTGCCGGACGATATCAAGCTGAAAATCGAGGGCCTGCGCGCCCGCCATAGCATCGAGGCCAGCTTCGGTGCCGTGATGCCGATCGAAAAACGCCTGGCGCTCAAGGCCCAGTATCCCGACGCCGAGCATCCGGTTGTGCGCATCCATCCAGAGACGGGCGAGAAGGTCTTGTTCGTGAACGCCTTCACCACCCACCTCAGCAACTACCACACGCCGCACCGCGTGCGCTTCGGCCAGGACGCCAACCCTGGCGCCAGCTTGCTGCTGAGCCACTTGATCAGCCAGGCCTACATCCCCGAATTCCAGGTGCGTTGGCGCTGGCAGCCGGGCAGCGTGGCGATCTGGGACAACCGCTCGACCCAGCACTACGCCGTCATGGACTACCCGCCGTGCCATCGCAAGATGGAACGGGCCGGCATCGTCGGCGACATCCCCTACTAAAAACACAGGAGCACAGCATGCAATTTCTCGACGATTCCCTGCACCCAGAGAACCAGGACAAGGTAGTCATCACCACCGCGCCATACGGCCCGGAATGGGCGCCGGAGGACTTCCCGGAAGATATCCCGGTGACGATGGAAGAACAGATCCAGAAGGCGGTCGATTGCTACAACGCCGGCGCCACCGTGCTGCACCTGCATGTGCGCGAGCTCGATGGCAAGGGCAGCAAGCGCCTGTCCAAGTTCAATGAGCTGATCGCCGGCGTGCGCGCCCGCGTGCCGGACATGATCATCCAGGTCGGCGGTTCGATCTCGTTCGCGCCGGAAGACGACGGCCAGGCCGCCAAGTGGCTCAGTGACGATACCCGCCACATGCTGGCCGAACTGGATCCTAAGCCGGATCAGGTCACGGTGGCGATCAACACCGTCCAGATGAACATCATGGAGTTGCTGTATCCGGAATACCTGGAAGGCACCTCGCTGGCCTCGCCGATGATGCATGCGGCCTACAGCGAAATGACGGTGCCGGCCGGCCCGGCCTGGGTAGCCGAGCACCTGAAGCGCTTGCAGGCCTCCGGCATTCAGCCGCACTTCCAGCTGACCGGCATGCACGCGCTGGAAACACTGGACCGGCTGGTGCGCAAGGGCATCTACACCGGCCCGCTGAACCTGACCTGGATCGGTATCGGCGGCGGTTTTGATGGCCCGAATCCGTTCAACTTCATGGACTTCATCCGCCGCGCGCCGGACGGCGCCTGCATCACGGCCGAATCGCTGCTGAAGAACGTCCTGCCGTTCAACATGATGGCGATGGCGATGGGCTTCCACCCGCGCTGCGGCACCGAAGACACGCTGATCGGCCAGCATGGCCAGCGCATGACCTCCGTACAGCAGATCGAGCAGTGCGTGCGGGTGGCGCGTGAGCTGGGCCGCGAGGTCGCCAGCGGCAAGCAAGCGCGTGAAATCTACAAGATCGGTGTACAGTACAAGGACGCCGAAGAAACCCTGCGCTTGAACGGCATGGCGCCGAACCGTGCGCGTGGGCAGAAGAACATCCCACTGCGGACCTGAGTACCATGGCCTACCATTGCTGCTCCGACAGCGCCGACGACGACGATACGGCCGTGCCACGGCCGTATGCCTGGCTGGTGTTCGCGCTTAGCTTCGGCTTGCTGATCTCGGACTATATGTCACGCCAGGTGCTCAACGCCGTGTTCCCGCTGCTGAAAAGCGAATGGGTGTTGAGCGATGCGCAACTTGGCCTGCTGAGCGGCATCGTGGCGCTGATGGTGGGCTTGCTGACGTTCCCGCTGTCGCTGCTGGCGGACCGCTGGGGCAGGGTGCGCAGCCTGGCGCTGATGGCGGTGCTGTGGAGCCTGGCCACGCTGGGTTGCGGCCTGGCGCAAAACTATGGCGAGATGTTCCTGGCGCGTTTCCTGGTCGGCGTCGGTGAGGCGGCATATGGCAGCGTGGGCATTGCCGTGGTGCTGTCGGTGTTTCCCAAGCATTTGCGGGCCACGCTGACCGGCGCCTTCATGGCAGGCGGCATGTTCGGTTCCGTGCTGGGCATGGGGCTGGGCGGCAACATCGCGGCGCAATTGGGATGGCGTTACGCCTTTGCCGGCATGGCCTTGTTCGGCTTGGTGCTGGCGCTGCTGTATCCAGTGCTGGTGCGTGAATCGCGCATCGCACCGCGCATGGCGGCAGGGCGCGGCAGCGTGGGGGCGGCACAGCAGCGGGTGCCGCTGCGCAGCCTGTTCGGCAGCGCGTCGCTACGTGCCGCTTATGTCGGCAGCGGCTTGCAGTTGTTTGTCGGCGGCGCCTTCATCGTCTGGATGCCCAGCTTTATGAACCGCTACTACGCCATGGGCGCGAGTCGCGCAGGCCTGGGTGCGGCGCTGGTGGTGCTGGCCAGCGGCGCCGGCATGATCCTGTGCGGCATGCTGAGCGACCGCTTGTGCCGCAATGCGCCTGCGCGCAAGATTTCGCTGGCGATAGCCTACTGCCTGGGCAGCTGCCTGCTGCTGTCGGTGGCGTTTGCCATGCTGCCTGGAGGCGCGCAGTTGGCGCTCATTTGCGCTGGTATGTTCCTGGCGGCCGGTACCACCGGTCCGGCCGGGGCGATGGTGGCCAATCTGACCCATCGTTCGGTGCACGGGACCGCATTTGCCACACTGACCCTGGCGAACAATCTGCTTGGCCTGGCGCCTGGCCCCTTCCTGACCGGCGTGCTGGCCGATCGCTATGGCCTGGCGCTGGCTTGCCAGCTGGTACCGCTGGTCAGCCTGGCGGCCGCGCTGGTGTTCTGGTCGGCTCGCCGCCATTACCTGCAAGACATACAGCGCGCGGCGAGCCAGCAACTGAAGGAAGCGGCATGAGCGCGACCTTGGATATCGAAATCGGCTTCGATTTCATCTGCCCATGGTGCCTGATCGGCTATCGACATTTGCAGAGCGCTCTGGCGCAGTTGCGTAGCGAGCAGTCCCAGCTGTTGGTGCGCCTGCACTGGCGCGGCGTGCAACTGCTGCCGGACGTGCCGCAGGCCGGCCTGCCGTTCAAGGAATTCTACCGGCGCCGCCTGGGCGGCGAGGCGGCCATGCGTCAGCGCCAGGCGATGGTGCTGCGTGCCGCCGAGGCAGCCAGTGCCCGCATCGATTACAGCGCCATCGCGGTCATGCCGAATACCGCCGATGCCCATCGGCTGCTGGCCTGGGCCGGCGGTCATGGCGCTGCGGCCCGGCGTGACGCCTTGCTGGAGCGTCTGCTGCGTGCTTATTTCGAAGACGGCGACGACATCGGCAACCCGGTGGTGCTGCTGGCCCATGGCGAAGCGGCCGGTTTTGAGCGCGCCGCCATGCAAGCCCAATTGCGCGGCGCGGGGCAGCCCTACCATGCCGGGGGCATCGGCAACGGCAGCAGCGGCGTGCCGTTCTATGCCATCAACGGCCAACTGGCCCTGACTGGGGCCCAGCCGCCGGAAGTGCTGCTGGCCACCATGCGCGAGGCGCTGGCCGCCGCGCCTGCCGCCGAACCACAGCCGCTATGACCTCCCGCATCGAAATCGCTCCCGCCCAGCTGCCGGCGGCGGATAGTCACGCCTGGCTGCGGCTGCACGGCCATTGCATCGCGCTGTTCCACTCCGGTGGCCAGTACTACGCACTGGACGACAGCTGCCCCCACCAAGGCGCCTCGCTGGCGGCCGGCAAGGTCGTTGACGGCAAGGTGCAATGCCCCGCGCACGGCCTGCGCTTCGACCTGGCCACTGGCTGCCTGCAAAACGTCCCGAGCGTCAAAGTCGTCACCTATCCCATCCACATTGAACAGGGCAGGGTCTATCTGAGCCTGCCCTCCCAGGAGCACGCATCATGAATACCGCCGTTCTTACCCATTCCCACCAGCGCCTGCGTGAACTGGCGCCGGGCTTCGTCGTCAGTGCCATGGTGGCCGCCGCCGCCAGCTTCCTGTCCGAACATTACGGCGCGCCGGTGATGCTGTTCGCGCTGCTGCTGGGCATGGCCTTGAACTTCCTGTCCGGCGAGGGCCAGTGCAAGCCCGGCATCGAATACACCGCGCGCACCGTGCTGCGGCTGGGCGTGGCGCTGCTCGGCTTGCGCCTGACGCTGGCGCAGATGGCGGCCCTCGGCTGGAAGCCGGTGGTGATGGTGGTAGTGATCGTCACCGTCACTATCTTGCTGTCCATCGTGGTGGCCAAGCTGATGGGCTTCAATCGGCTGTTTGGATTGCTGACCGGCGGCGCCACGGCGATCTGCGGCGCCTCGGCCGCGCTGGCGCTGGCCGCTGCGTTGCCGGCCCACCCGCAAAAGGAAAAGGCCACGCTGTTTACCGTGATCGGCGTGTCGGCCCTGTCGACTGCGGCGATGATCGCCTATCCCATGCTGTGTCGCTTGTTTGAACTGTCGCCGCAGCAGGCCGGCGTGTTTCTCGGCGGGACCATCCACGACGTCGCGCAGGTGGTCGGCGCCGGCTACAGCATGTCGCGCGAAACGGGCGATGCCGCCACGGTGGTCAAGCTGATGCGGGTCGCCATGCTGCTGCCGGTGATACTGTGCGCCACGCTCGTGACCCGTGCGCAGAGCGCCGGCGCCGGCGGCAAGCGCCCACCGCTATTGCCGGGCTTTGCGGTCGGTTTCCTGGTGCTGGCCTGTGTCAACAGCACCGGCTGGGTGCCGCACGCCGTGCAGCAGCTGGGTAACGATGCATCGCGCTGGGCGCTGACCATCGCCATCAGCGCGCTGGGCATGAAGACCCAGCTGAAGGAATTGGCGGCGGTTGGCATCAAGCCGATCGCGCTGATGATAGGGGAGACGGTGTTCCTGGCCGCGTTGGTGATGCTGCTGATGCACTGGGGCCTGTAAGGTCAGATTTTTTACACCACCGAAGGACCAGCTGGTGTTTGCCGGCAAGGCCACGCCGCCTAAGGAATACCGCTCCAACGCCGAGGTCAAGAAGGTCGTCGCCGCCGATCCGAAAGCCATCGGCTATATCGACAAGTCAGCCGTCGACGATAGCGTCCAGGTGATCTTGACGCTGCCGTAGCAGCTTACGCCGGCGCCGCGTAGGGCTTGCCGTTGGCGGCCCGCCAGGCTGCCGGCGAGGCGCCGAACTGCGCGGTGAACCAGCGCGTGAAACTGCTCGGCATGGAGTAGCCCAGCAGGTCGCCGATGCGTCCTAGCGAGTAGCTGGGATTGTTCATATAGCGCTGCACCAGGTCGCGCCGCACCTCGTTGATCAAATCGCTGAAGTTGGCGCCATCCTCTTCCAGCCGGCGCTGCAGGGTGCGCACATTCATGCCCAGCGCCTGCGAAATCTGCTCGATGGTGGCGCGCCCCATCGGCAGCAGCAGGTAGATCGCCTTGCGCACCTCGAATACCAGCGACGCTTCGCCCACCGCCGGCAGCGAGTCGATAAAGCGCTGCGCATAGCGCGCCATGGCCGGATCGGCGCGCGGATTGGGCGCGTCGAAGGCGGCAGCCGGGCAGGCGATGCCATTGAATTCGGCGCCGAACTGCACCGGGCAGCCGAACACGCGGCGGTGGATGCGGGTATCGTCCGGCGCATCATGGCTGAAATTGACGCTGACCGGACGCCAGGCGGAACCCAGCAGGCTAGCGCATAGCCGCGCCATCACGCCCAGCGCCAGTTCGGTGGCCTGGCGGCAAGCCAGCGGCACGTCGGTCACCACTTCCTCGCGGATGATCACCAGTTCACCGACTTCTTCGATGAAGATCGCCAGCGCGCGGTTCAGCAGGTGGCGGTACTGCACCGTCACCTGCAGCGCGTCGCGCAGCGTGGGCTGGTGGGTCAGCAGCAGCGCCACCGCGCCCAGGTCGGAGAACTGGCGCGATTCGGCCATGCGCAAGCCCAGCGTCTGGCAGCCGCTGTGGGCGGCGGCGTTTTCCAGCAACTGCACCGCGGCGCGTACCGGGATCGAATGATCGGGATCGAGCAGCATGTTCCTGCTCAGGCCCACCTCGGCCAGTTCGGCCTGCGCATTCAGGCCCAGATGCTGGGCCACTTCCAGGAAGTTGGTGAGTACCGCGGCGCGAACCAGTGTGGACATTGCGTATATTTCCTTGTGAGGCGAACCCAGACGGGCGCGATGAAATTGTAGCGGCGAAGTGCAGCGGCTGGCAAATAGTTCGCCCGGCGTGCCATTGAGCGCCGCTGCGGCGCCGGTCCGCGTCCGCGCGCGCTGCCTGCGCTATGGTCTCATGATAAGGCTTGAGTCCAGATGGGGGGGCAGCCAGAAGCGAGCGCCGTTGCATGCTGTTGTTGTCCGAGCTAGATCCAAACAGTCTTAATATTTCATTTCGGAAATTCACGGTGTGTAATTTACATTACCGCGAGGCTGGGGAGTACGCTTTGCACGACATTGAATTGGCATGTGGTGACAAGCTGGGTGCTTCTGGCGTTCCGGGTGCGTTGTCGTACATACCGCGGGTGGCGGATAGGCGATGCTGAAGGAATCTGCCCCAAGGACCCCACCATGCCTCGCTCCGACTCCGGCGCCAGCGCCATCGGCCATGCCCAGTTCGAGGCGATGTGCGGGTGCGCGCTGCGCGCGAGCACAATCTGAAGAATATCGATGTCGAGATCCCGCGCAATGCGCTGGTGGTGCTTGGCGGCGTATCCCGCTCGGGCAAGTCTTCGCTGGCGTTGGGCACGCTGCACGCGCAAGCCCAGCGGTGCTATCTGGAGTCGGTCTCGCCGTATGCACGGCGCCGGCTCCACCAGATGCCCGTGCCCGAGGGCGACGCCATCGACGGCCTGCCACCGGTCGAGGCGCGGCGCACGCACAGGTGCGAGGAAACGCTCAGCTACCAGGGCACCTTCACCGGCGCCCGCAAGTACGTGCTGCAAACCTTCGCCGCCAAGGAGAGCGCGATCCTGAATAAGCGCGTGGCGCAGTATCTGGTGAGCATGGATGGTCCGTTGTGCGAGGGCAGGCGTCGGCGCAAGGAGGCGCTGTCTGTGATTTTTGCCGGACACGCTAACACTGCGACAGGGGGCCTGTCCCTGTGGCGCCTGGCCGAGCTGTTGCAGCCCCATGTCGATGGCGTCCCGGCCAGCCGCGAGAAGGCCCGGCACCATCTGGAGCTAGCCATCGTCACCCAGCGCATCGCGGCCGACTTGCCGGCCCGGCAGGCGGTGCTGCTTGATACGGGGCAGGGCTATCTGAGCCTGAAACGGGGCATGACGACGCTGCCGCCCGGCCAGCTGCAGCGGCTGCGGCTCGCCACGCAAGTGCGTGCCAGCCGGGTCGGCGTGGCGCATGTGGCGGGCGAGTCCCCGGCGGGCCTGCATCCCGCCGATATGCAAGCCCTGCTGCGTGCGCTGGAGCGGCTGACGGCGGCCGGCAATTGGCTGTTCGTGGTCAAGCACAGGACGCCGGTGCTGGCCGCCAGCGATGGGGCGATGCTCGTCGGCCCTGGCGCGGGCGAGGAGGGTGGGCGCATCGTCTTGTGCGCAACGCCGGCGGACGTGGCCGCTTGCGCGCAGAGGCACAGCGCTCCCTATCGGAAGCGAGCGCTGGCGGGTGTAAGGAAAGGGCAAACCATATGACCTTACCTACCCCATCCGAGCGCGCCGACTTTCTGCAGATACGCCGCCAAATGGAAATGGCGCGCTCGCCCCACGCCTACATGCGTGGCAACACCAAGCGCTATTACGAATGGCTAGATGACGTGCGCGCGGCAGCGCTGCCTCAAGGTCCTTCAATCTGGATCTGCGGTGATTGTCACTCCGGCAATCTTGGGCCGGTGGCTGCTCCCGATGGTCGGATCAAGCTGCAGATCCGTGACTTCGACCAGACAGTCATTGGCGATCCGGCGCATGACGTGTTGCGCCTGGCGCTGTCGCTGATCACTGCGGGGCGGGGGGCGCGTATGCCCGGCATAGTCACGATGGAGATGCTGGAGCATTTGATGCTGGGCTTTCGCCGCGGGTTGCTGAACCAGGGAAAAAGCGGCGGATTGCCGACCCCGGCTGCGGTGACGCAAGCGCTAGACAGTGCCGCCAATCGCTCGTGGAAAGATCTGGCACGCGAGCGGATAGAGGACTGTCGCCCGGCGATTCCACTCGGCAGGAATTTTTGGCCGCTATCGCGCGCCGAGCGTCAGGCAATTGAAGGCTTGTTACGCCGGCCCGAGCTACAGGAATTGCTTACCAAGCTGAAGTGCCGGGACGACAAAGCGCCGGTGGAGATAATGGACGCCGCATACTGGGTAAAAGGATGCAGTTCGCTGGGCCTGATCCGCTATGCGGTGCTGGTGCGCGTTGACGGGGAAGACTGCCTGATCGACATCAAGCAGGCGGTCAAGCCTATAGCGCCGAGGTACAAGGGTGTCACTATGCCCAGGGACAACGGACAACGTGTCCTGGCCGGTGCCCAGCATATGTCGCCCGCCTTAGGTGATCGCATGGTTGCCGCGCGGCTGCTGGAGAAAGCGGTGTTTGTCCGCGAGCTTCGGCCGCAGGATATGAAGCTGGAAATTGAAGAACTGTGTGTCAAACAGGCGGGCAGGGCGGCACAGTCGCTTGCCTATGTGGTAGGGCGTGCCCACGGCAGGCAGCTCGATCGCATCGACCGCAAGCAGTGGGCAGCTGAGCTAAGCCGGGGCAAGGGAAAGGCTTTAGCTGTCCCGGCCTGGTTATGGAATGCTGCGACGCAGCTGCTTGGTGCTCACGAGCGTGGCTACCTTGAGCATTGCCGCAGTCACCATCGACGGCTCAGTAGTGACTAAAAATCTATCTCTGCAGGCAGTTCCATTTTGTCCGGGCCGGGGTAAGACCTTGCGCCGAGCTGCAGATGGCGTGCAGCGAGATGGGATGCATCAGTTGCTGGAAGAGGCGCGTCTCCAACCGCAGCTCCATTGGCGCCGAGTTTTCTTGATACATGAGGAAGAAGTCAGACTCTGAAACCGTCAGCCCGGCAAGTATTTCACGGGGTTCAAGCTGGGCGCCGCACATTGCAGCGGCAATGGCGCGGAACTGAAGACTTGGCACGACCGCGTGCTGGGCGACGGTGTGTGACCGTATCACGCCGCAGGCCGCTTCCAGCGCCCGGCCTGACTCATTCGAGCGCGAATTGAGCCGCGCTGCGGGCGTGGATGGCGGTGGTATCGAACAGCGGAACAGTGGCATCCTGCTGGCCGACCAGCAGCGAAATTTCGGTGCAGCCCAGAATGATGGCTTGCGCGCCTTGCTCGGCCATGTCGGCCATGATGCGGCGGTACTGCTCGCGCGAGCCAGGCACGATCTGTCCCAGGCAGAGCTCGTCGTAGATGATGCGGTGAACCAGTTCGCGGTCGGCCTCGCCGGGAATCAGCACCTCCAGGCCGTGGCGTTCGCGCAGGCGATTACGGTAGAAATCCTGCTCCATGGTGAAGCGCGTGCCTAGCAAGCCGACCTTGGAATAGCCGGCCTGCTTGATCGCCTGCGCGGTTGGATCGGCAATGTGAAACAGAGGAATATCCACCGCCGCCTCGATCGCCGGGCCGACCTTGTGCATGGTGTTGGTACATAGGACCAGAAAATCGGCGCCGGCCGCCCGCAGCGAACGGGCGGCATCGGCCAGCAGCCGGCCGGCGCTGTCCCAATCGCCCGCGTACTGCATGCGTTCGACCTCGTGAAAATCCATGCTGTACAAAACGATTTTGGCCGAATGCAGGCCGCCCAGCTGCTGCTTGATGGTTTCATTGATCTGGCGGTAGTAGGGAACGGTGGATTCCCAGCTCATGCCGCCAATCAGGCCGATAGTCTTCATAGTGCTCCCGGATGGTTGGTGGTCGGCGGCCCGCTGTGGTTCGCCGACAAACCATACTGTACACGCTACGGGTCAGGTGCTCGGTGTCAGCAAGGACATGCCGAGCAGCGCGCGACGCGTGAGCCACGGACTCGGACGGTAGCGCGGGTCGCGATAGAAATCGAACAGCTGGTCCAGGATGGCCAGCACCCGTTGCGCTCCCATCTTGTCGCCCATCGCCAGCGGGCCTTGCGGATAGCCCAGGCCCAGCGTTACCGCGAGGTCGATATCGGCCGGCGTGGCGACGCCTTGCTGCGCCATATCGCTAGCGATGTTGACGATGGTGGCGATCACCCGTTGCGACACGAAGCCAGGACTGTCCTGGATGACGGCCACCGGCGTGCCGTCCGCCGCCAGCAGCGCATGGGCGGCGTCGCGGTAGGCGGGGGCGGTCAGTGGATTGGTCATCACGGTGCGGCAGCCGTTCAGGAACAACGGGTCCAGGCCGACCGTGCGGGCCGGATTGAGGCCGTGATCCACCAGCGTTGACGTGACGTCGCGCCCCAGCGGCAGCACCAGGCATAAGGAGGTATCGCCGGGCCGCGCACCAAGGTCGAACGATGCGCCCAGCTCACGCAGCAGCGCGACGGCTTCGGGATGCTGCTGCGCTTGCTGCGGGGCGATCCATACTGGAAGATCCACGCGCTGCGGCACTGCCGGCGCCGGCGGCTCCTGCTTCACGCTATCCACGTAGCGGTAGAAACCGCGCTCGGTCTTGCGTCCCAACAGGCCTGCCGCCTGGCGCTGGCGCGCGATGGGCGAGGGGCGGAAGCGCGGCTCCTGATAGAACTGTTCGTAGATCGATTCCATCACCGGCTGCGATACATCCAAGCCGGTCAGGTCCAGCAATTCGAATGGCCCCATGCGAAAGCCTGCGCCAAGGCGCAGCGCACGGTCCACCTCTGTATGCTGGGCGATCTGCTCGCCCAGCAGCCGCAGCGATTCGGTAAGATAGCCGCGGCCCGCGTGGTTTACGATGAAGCCGGCCGTATCGCTGGCGCGCACCGGCGTGTGGCCCATGCGCTGCGCAATATCGGTCAGCGTATCGGCCACGCCAGCGTCGGTCAGCGGACCGGCGATGATTTCCACCACCTTCATCAGCGGCACGGGGCTGAAGAAGTGCAAGCCCGCAACGCGTCCCGGAAGGCGACAGCTCGCCGCGATTGCCGTCACCGATAGCGACGAGGTGTTGGTGGCCAGGATGCACTGCGGGCCAACTACCGCTTCCAGCTGCTGAAACAGCTCGCGCTTGGCTTCGAGCTTTTCAACGATGGCTTCCACCACCATGGTGCAGGGCGCCAGGTCGCCCAGTTCAGCAGCCACCTGCAAGCGGCTGCAGGCCGCCGCCAGCGCTTGTGCCGTCAGCTTGCCCTTGGCCGCCAGCTTGTCCAGCGTGGCGATGATGGCCTGCCGCGCCTCTTCGGCGCCGTTGGGGCGGCTGTCGTACAGCAGCACCGGGATGCCACCCTGTGCCGCAATCTGGGCGATGCCTCGGCCCATCAGGCCGGTGCCGACCACCCCCAGTAGTTCCTTGGAAGTTAGCTGCTTGCTCACGATCGGCTTTCCAATCAGGCAGCACCGTGCAGGATTTCCAGCACGTCTTGCGGGCCTTCCAGCTTGCGCGCATTGCTATGGGTCCAGCGGTCCAGCATGGCGTTCTTGGCCACCAGCTCGAAATCGGCCGCGTTCACGCCAACCTTGTGCAGGCGGTCCGGCATTTCCAGGTCGGTGATCAGCTGGGCCACCAGGTCGGCCGCCTCGCGGCTGCTGTCGCCCATGGCCTCGCTGATCAGGCGTTGCTGCTCCTGCGTGACCGGCTTGTTAAAGCGCAGCACGCTCGGCAGCGTGACGCAGGTGCAGTGGCCGTGCGGGACGTGGAAGGTACCGGCCAGCACATGGCCGATGCCGTGGCTGGCGCCCATCGGCACCAGCGACCACATGCCCATCTGTGACAGCCACATGCCCGACTGCGCGTCGGCGCGGGCTTGCAGGTCTTGCGGGTCGGCCTTGCAGCGTTTCAGCGCGTCCGGCAGGATGCGCAGCGCCTGCAGCGCGCAGCCGTCGACAAACGGGCTGCCATATGGAGAGCACAGCGACTCGACCGCGTGGTCGACCGCGCGCATGCCGGTCGACAGCCACAGGTCCAGCGGCGTGTGCAGGGTCAGGGCCGGGTCGAATACCACGGTACGCGGGATCATCAACGGATTGCGGATACTTTGCTTGAGCTTCTTGACCGGGTCGTTGGAACCGCCGCTCTGGTGGAACTCGCCACCCGACAGGGTGGTCGGCACGGCGATCTGGCGCACCTTGGGGCCGGCAAACTGCGGCGCTTCGACCACGCCGGTCAGCGGGTCGGTCTTCAGGCGGAACGGTTCGAACTGGTCCATCTCGGTGATGTTATGTTCCAGGCACAGCGCCACGTTCTTGCCGGCGTCGGTGACGGAGCCGCCGCCGACGGTGACGATCAGGTCGGACTTGGCTGCGCGGGCTATGGCGGCGGCGCGCAGCACGGCGTCGCGCGGGATATGGGCCGGCATGTCGTCGTAGGTGGCGGCGTAACGTTGGCCCAGGGCAGTGCGCAGCTTGCTGATTTCATCGGTCTTGTTGTTGAGCGTGTTGCTGACCAACAGGAACACGCGCTGCGCATCGAGGCGCTCGGCTTCTTCCAGCACCACCTCGACAAACGGGCGGCCGAAAAATACGCGTTCCATAGGCGGAATGTTGAATACACCTTTTCTCATGACAGTCTCCTTAGATAAAGCGATAGGGATGCTCGGCGCCATGTGGCGCTGGGCGGATACGATAAACAGATAGAGGCAATTGCGTCAGATTGCCGGCGGCGTCACACGATGGGATCGTATTGCTTTTCCTTGATGAACAAGCCAGGGATCATGCCGGCCAGGAAGTAGCCTGCGCCCATCACCAGGAAGCCCAGGCCGATCGAGCCGCCCGTCGCCAGGTAGCCGATCACGGCCGGCGCAAAGGCCGCGCCGATGCGGCCGATGTTGTACGAGCCGCCGACAGCCGTGCCGCGCACGTCGGTCGGGAAAGTTTCGGTCATGTAGGTGGCGTTGACGCCGTATGGAATGCCATACAGGAAGCCAAAGAACACCAGCATCGGCAAGATCAGCTCAGGCGTTTGGTAGTAAACGATCACCGGCAGGAACAGCGCGGTACCGATCGAGCCGATGGCAAAGATCAGGCGGCGGCCCAGGCGGTCGGCCAGCCAGCCGGCCACCACTTTGCCGCCTATCATGGCGATGTAGTTGCAGACCATGTAGCCAGTCATCGAGGCAAAGCTGATGTGCAGTTCTTTTTCCAGATAGGTCGGCATCCAGTTGTTGACGCCGAAGTAGCCAAACTGCAGTGCGGAAGAGCTGATCGACCACAGCAGGAACATCTTGCGCTGCTGCGGGTTGGCAAAGATGGTGCGCAGCATGTTGGGCGCCTTGGCGACGGCGGCACCGGCGGCGCGCTGGGCTTTGCTTACACCCTGGCGGGCGCGGCGGCGTGCATCCGATGCCAGCCAGGCCGGCGATTCCTTGACATAGCGGCGCATCAGCATCGCCATCACCACCGGCACGATGCCGATCAGGAACAGCCAACGCCAGCCATAGACCGGCAGGATGGCGCGGGCCAGCAGAGCCGCGACGATGTAACCGACCGACCAGGCCGACTGCACCGTGGCCAGCACCGTGGTGCGGTACTTGGTGGGCACGAACTCGGACATCATCGTGTTGCAGACGATGTATTCGGCGCCCAGGCCCATGGCGGCGATGAAACGCGCCGTGGCGAATGCAGCATAGCTGTGCGTCATGCCCAGCGCGGCGGTGGCCACCGAGAACAGCGTGATGGTCCAGATCACGGTGCGGACGCGGCCGTAGCGGTCCGCGGCCCAGCCGCTGAACAGGCCGCCGACCACCATGCCGGCCAGCGTGATGCTGCCCAGGCTGCCGGCCTCGACGTTGGTGAGGCCGAACTCAGCCTTCAGGTGTGACAGGCTGAACGATAAAAACATCAGATCCGCGCCGTCGACCAGCAGGCCGAGAAAGGCGAACGCGAATACCACCATCCACATCCGGTCCTGGGCCGATGCGACTGTGGCGCCTTGTATTTGTGCTACTTCCATGGTGTCTCCTTGATTTTTATCAGTGTACGATGGCTGACTGGAAGATGCTCAGGCGGCTTTCAGGGCACCAAGGCGGTCGGCAATGAGCTGTTCGGCCTCGCTGACGATGCGGGTGACCAGTTGCTCAACCGTGGGGATGTCGTAGATCAGACCCTGCACCATGCCTACGCTCCACACACCGTCATTCCAGTCGCCGCTGTCGTAGACCGCGCGGCCGCGCGTGCCGGCCACCAGCGGCGCGACGGTTTCAAATTTGCTATCCGCTTGACGCTCGATGCCGACCACCTGCTCGGTCAGCACATTCTTGTGTACGCGCCAACTGTTGCGGAAGCTGCGCAGCACCAGCTCTGTCTGGCGCTCGTCGGCGTCGACCAGGCGCTGCTTGATGCCCGGGTGGGCTGGCGCTTCCTGGGTCGCCATGAAGCGGGTGCCCATGTTGACGCCGTCGGCGCCCAAGGCCAGTGCCGCCACCAGGCCGCGCGCATCGGCAAAGCCACCGGAGGCGATCAGCGGAATCTTCACCGTATCGGCTGCACGCGGGATCAGCACCAGGCCGGGTATATCGTCCTCGCCCGGATGACCGGCGCATTCGAAACCATCGATCGACACTGCGTCGACGCCGATCTGCTCTGCCTTCAGGGCGTGGCGCACCGAGGTGCATTTGTGGATGACCTTGATGCCGTTGGCCTTGAAGCGCTCCATGTAGGCGAGCGGGTTGTTGCCGGCCGTCTCGACGATCTTCACGCCGCCACGGATGATGGCGCTGATGTAGTCGTCATAAGGAATCGGGCGCAGCGCCGGCAGGAAGGTCAGGTTGACGCCGAAGGGCTGGTCGGTCAGCTCGCGGCAGCGCATGATTTCCGCATACAGGTCGTCCGGCGTCGGCTGGGTTAGCGCGCTCAGGAAGCCCAATGCGCCGCTGTTGGCCACGGCCGCCACCAGCTCGGCGCGGGCAATCCACTGCATGCCGCCCTGGATGATGGGGTGCCGTACGCCGAAGGCGCGGGTAAAGCGGGTCGATAACATATAGTCTCCTCCTTAAATTAATGCCGCTCAGGCCAGCAGCCTGGCTTCGGTGCAGTTTTGCAGATACTCCAGCGTCACTCCTGGCGCCATGACCTTGACCTGCAGGCCTGTCGGGGTCACGTACAGTACCGCCAAATCAGTGTATATGCGCGTAACGACGCCGGCAGCGGTCAGCGGCAGGCGGCAGCGCTGCAGCAAACGCGGGCGGCCATCCTTGGTGCAGTGTTCCATCAACACCCACACTTGCTTGGCGCCATAGGCCAGTTCCATCGCACCACCGACGGCTGGCGGCGTGCCAGGGTCGAGCCGGGTCCAGTTGGCCAGGTCGCCGTTTTCCGCGATTTCATATGCACCGAGGATGGCCAGGTCCAGGTGTCCGCCGCGCATCATAGCGAAACTCAGCGAGGAATCGAAGATGGCCGTACCGGGCAGCAGCGAGATCGGATGCTTGCTGGCGTTGATCAGGCAGGGATCGGCGTCGCGCTCGCACGGACGGGCGCCGAAATGCAGGATGCCGTTTTCGCTGTGCAGGAAAGCTTCGCGCTCCGGCGGAATCAGGTTGCCGACCAGCGTGGGCAGGCCGATGCCGAGGTTGACGTAGGCGCCGTCCGGCACATCTTGCGCGGCGTGGTTGGCGATCTGCTCGCGGCTCCACGGCTGCACGCCGCTGGCGGTATCGATGTCGCGCATTATGCTGCCTCCTGCTGCTTGGATGCCGGGCCGGCCAGCACCACGCGGTCGACGAAGATGCCGGGGGTGACCACGTTTTCGGGATTGAAGCTGCCCAGCTCGACCATCTCGTCAACTTCCACCGCGACCACGTCGGCCGCGGTGGCCATGTGCGGGTTGAAGTTACGGCCGGTCAGGTGATAGGTCAGGTTGCCGTAGCGGTCGGCCGAGCGGGCGCGCAGCAGCGCAAAGTCGGCCCGCAGCGGCGCTTCGATCAGGTAGTCGCGGCCGTCGATGCGGTGCACCGGCTTGCCTTCGGCCAGCATGGTGCCCACGCCGATCGGGCTCAGGAAGCCTCCCAGGCCGGCGCCGGCGCAGCGGATGCGTTCAACCAGCGTGCCTTGCGGGACCAGCTCCAGTTCGATTTTCTTGTCGCGGTAGGCGCTGCGGAAGGCGGTGGCGCCTTCGGTCAGCGGGTAGGAACAAATCAGCTTGCGCACGCGGCCGGCCGCGATCAGCAGGGCCACGCCTTCGCGGTCGAAGCCGGCGTTGTTGGATATGACCACCAGGTCGCGCACGCCTTGCTCCAGCACGGCCTCGAGCAAGCCGGTCGGCAGGCCCGCGCTGCCGAAGCCGCCCACCATCACGCACTGGCCGTCTTGCAGGCCGACGATGGCCGCCGCATGGGTCTCCAGATATTTATTAATCACAGCAATGTCTCCTGAAACTTTTGTTGCGTTTGATGGTTTCATCTTGGACGCCGCGCACGATAAGATCAAGCGAGGTGAAATTTTCAATTGATAAGCAGGGGTTATATGCTGCCTGCCAGGCAGACCCGATCTACGATAAGATAGAGTCTGCTCTCACCAATGGCCGATAAGCCGGCCTGTAGCCATGGACATGGAATTACGTCATTACAGCTACTTCGTCGCCCTGGCGGAGGAACTGCACTTTGCCAAAGCCGCCGAGCGCTGCGGCATTTCGCAACCGGCGCTGAGCCAGCAGGTGCGCGCGCTGGAGGAGCGGCTGGGCGCCAGCCTGCTGTCGCGCAGCCGGCGCCAGCTGGAACTGACCGAAGTGGGGCAGGTTTTCTACAACCAGGCCGTGGCGGTGCTGCGCCAGGCCGAGGCCGCCCAGTCCGCCATCGTCGAGGCGGCCCAGGGCAAGATGGGACGGGTGGCGATCGCCTATGTGGCGTCGGCCGCGCTGTCTGGTGTGCTGCCAGGCATCGTCTACCAGTATCGTCAGAACCGGCCCAACATCGAGTTGGTGCTGCATCAGATGGACATGGAGGAACAGCTCGATGCCGTGGCCAAGGGCCAGTGCGATGTCGGTTTCATCCGGCCGCCCATCATCGCGCTGCCGGACGGCGTGACGCTGTTCGACGTGCTGCGCGAGCCGGTGATGGTCGCGCTGCGCAGCAACCATCGCTGCGCCGGCAATGCCAGCGTGCGGCTACCTGACCTGCAGGACGACACCTTCATCTGCGTGCACCGCAAGGAGGGCGTCGGTTTCTACGACATCACCATGACAGTGTGTCGCCAGGCTGGCTTCGTGCCCCAGATCGAGGTGATGTCCTCACAAATGTCGATCGTGATCAGCATGGTGTCGGCCGGCTTCGGCGTGGCCATCGTGCCGGCGTCGACCCGCGCGTTCTTGCCGCCGGACGTGGTGATACGCCCGATCGAAGGCAATGAGGTGACGTCGGCGCTGTCGATGATACATGCATATAACAACCACTCCCCGGCGGTGCAAATTTTTGCCAAGACCGCGCGCGATTGGGCGCGTAGCCCCGCTGCGGCCCGCATCAGCGTAGGCGACAGGGCAGCGCTACAATAAGGAGCGGATTGTTTCTCATAAGCAAGGCTTATGGATGCAGAAGCCAGGCTGCTTGATTTTCTCTGTGGCAACAGTCAGCATGACGTCTAGTTGAAGTTCCCTTGGAGAAGAGACGTGAAAAACCTAAAAATCGGCACCCGGCTGGGGATCGGCTTTGGCCTGCTATTGCTGGCCATGGTAGTGATGACCGCCATCAGCCTGTGGCGCATGCAAGCGGTGGCTGACGCCACCCACGCGATGATGCAGCAGCCGCTGGCCAAGGAGCGCATGATCAGTGACTGGTACCGCCTGATACACACCAGCGTACACCGCACCACCGCCATCTCCAAGAGCCGCGACCCGTCGCTGGGACCGTTCTTTGCCGAAGATGCTGCCACTTCGTCGAAGGAAGTCGCCGCGTTGCAGAAGAGGGTGGCGGCCTTGGTTGCAACGCCGCAGGAGCAGGCACTGCTCGAGAGCATGGAGCCCGTCCGCAAGCAATACATCGGCACGCGTGACCAGATCGTCAAGCTGAAGAAGGAAGACAAGTTCGACGAAGCCGAGCAAGTGCTGCAGCAGGGCTTTGTGCCGGCCGGCGCGGCCTACGTCGAGAAGCTGCGCGAACTGCAAGACATGCAGCGCACCAGCATCGACGCCAAGGCAAGCGAGATCGATGGCATCTATGACTCCAGCCGCAATAGCCTGATCGGGCTGGTGCTGGCCGTGTTCGCGCTGGGCGTGCTCGCTGCCGTGTGGCTCACTTCCGGCATCACCCGTCCGCTGGGCAGCGCGCTGCGCATCGCCCGCACCGTGGCCGACAGGGACCTGAGCAGCCGCATCGTGGTTGAGACCCGCGATGAAACCGGCCAGCTGCTGCAAGCGCTGAAGGACATGAACGACAGCCTGGCCGGCGTGGTTGGCCAGGTGCGCAGCGGCACCGATGTCATTGCGACCGCATCGAGCGAAATCGCCGCCGGCAACCTGGACCTGTCGTCCCGCACCGAGCAGCAAGCGAGCTCGCTGGAAGAAACCGCAGCCTCGATGGAAGAACTGACCTCCACCGTGCGCCAGAACGCCGACAACGCGCGCCAGGCCAATCAACTGGCGGTGGCGGCATCGGAAGTGGCGGTACGCGGCGGCGGCGTGGTCTCGCAAGTGGTGGAGACCATGGATGCTATCAACGCGGCATCGCGCAAGGTGGTGGAGATCATTTCGGTCATCGACGGCATCGCCTTCCAGACCAATATTCTTGCCTTGAACGCGGCCGTGGAGGCTGCGCGTGCCGGTGAACAAGGCCGCGGCTTTGCCGTGGTGGCGACCGAAGTGCGCAGCCTGGCGCAACGCAGCGCCGCGGCAGCCAAGGAAATCAAGCAACTGATCGATGCGTCGGTGCAGCAGGTCGACGCCGGTAGCCGCCTGGTGGCGCAGGCTGGCCTGACCATGGATGAAGTGGTGGGCAGTGTCAGCCGCGTCACCGACATCATGGGCGAGATCACGGCTGCCAGCCGTGAGCAAAGCGAAGGTATTGAGCAGGTCAACCAGGCCATCGCACAGATGGACCAGGTGACCCAGCAGAACGCCGCGCTGGTAGAGGAAGCCGCAGCCGCCGCCTCGGCTATGCAGGACCAGGCAGCCAGCTTGGCTGAGGTGGTGCAGGTCTTTAAACTGGATCGCGCTGAGCCCAAGCTGGTCGCGCAAGGTAGGCGCACTGTTGCGTCGCCGGCACGCCTGGCCGCTCCCCGTTACGCAATCAGCTAGGCCCCCTCATCTAACTGTGTCGCCTATGCGATAGCCTCATGCGACGACAGCAAGGGCAACGCTGTGATGGAGTCAGGTACATGACGCCGCGCACGGCCGGCTGACGCGCGTGACGTAATCGTCGGCTAAGCCTGGCGGTTTTGGCTTCGCAGTGTTTTGCCTGATGCCTGACGCCTGGCTGCTGGCGCCGCCGCATGGCCAAACAGCCGTAGGCGGCGATGCATAGCGTGGCGTGATGGTGAAACCCGCGCCAACCGCGCCCCTCGTAGCGCCAGGTCCGAATTCCCGCTTTAGTTCCGGATCGTCGCGCTCGATTCGCCAATGTATTTCTGTCACGAACACGATTTGCTCAAGCGTCGCATCGCAGGGCGCTGTCGAGAGGAAGTCCTTCGGCGGCACCGCGTCGCCCTCCGGCCATTCGATCAGCAGCCAGATGGCATGGGTATGGGCCTGCCGATTTGCCGCTCCATCATCGCTGCGCAATGCCGCGTACTCGCCGGTGGCGGCCTTTCTGGCGCCGCCGCGCGAAGACGTCGCCGACGGCCGGTTGCCGGATGTGCGCCGGCAAGGTTAGCGCGGCCTGGATTTCCAGGTCGAACTGAAGCTGGTGGGGGCAGCGACGGCACGCGCGGGCAAAACCAGGGGCTGCGGCGGGTCTACCGTACGCTGTCGGCGATTGACGGCGTCCCCCAGCAGAACGCCACGCTGGTGGAATAGTCGCTGGCCGTCATCGTCTCGCTGCAGGAGCAGGCGCAGCGCAGGGCACGCAGCGTTGCCGTGTTTCAGCTGAACGGCGCAGACGATAGCTGCACGGTGATCGACCTGCCCGCGCCGGGCAAGGGCGGCGGCCGGCTGGCGCACAAGCTGCCCGGCGGTTTGCTGGAGCGGGGCAGCTATGTCGCCGGGGTGGTTTGGGTTTCAACGGTGCGCGTAATCCGCCATATGGAGGGAACAGACTGTATGATGATGGTTAATCGGGCTTATCCTGACCCGGCAAATCCGAATTCATATCGATCTTACATGTCTTTTTCCGTCACTCGTACCTCGTTCGCTGCCGCTGTTTGCGCCTGGCTCATGGTTTTCTGCCTCCCGGCTTGGGCCAGGCCGGATAGCGTATTCCTGGAGGATTTGACCTGGACGGAACTGCGCGACGCTCTCCACGCCGGCAAGACCACCATCATCATTCCCATCGGCGGCACGGAGCAGAGCGGCCCGCATCTGGCGCTGGGCAAGCACAATGTGCGCGCCAGGGCGCTGGCTGGCAAAATCGCCGCGCAACTGGGCAATGCGCTGGTGGCGCCGGTGCTGGCCTACGTGCCGGAAGGCGCGATCTCGCCGCCGGCCGGCCATATGCGCTATCCGGGCACCATTTCGGTACCCGATGAAGCTTTCAAAAGCATCCTCGATGCGACTGCCCGCAGCATGAAGCAGCATGGCTTTGTCGACATCGTCCTGATCGGCGATCATGGCGGTTATCAGGCTCAACTGAAAGCCGTGGCGCAGCGCCTGAACCATGACTGGGCGGCCACGCCGGCGCGCGCCCACTTCATCGACGCCTATTACAAGGCGGCTGATACCGATTACGTACAACTGCTGCGCGCCCAGGGCTACAGCGAAGAGCAGATCGGCGTCCACGCCGGCCTGGCCGATACCTCGCTGACGATGGCAGTTGACGCTACCCTGGTCAGGCCTAACAATATGCCACGCGACGCGCGCGAGGGACGCACCATGGGCGTCGCCGGCGACCCGCGCGGCGCCAGCGTGGCGCTGGGACAGGCAGGCGTAGATCTTATTGTCGCCAAGACGGTCGCCGCGATCCGCTCGGCGCAAGGCAGCAAGCGTTGACGGGACAGTTTTACAGATTCCAAATTGAATAGTCGAGGTGCAGTTCATGCGCAAAAAACAGATAGCAGTGCTTGCAGGTGTATTTATCGCAACCGGCTCGGCGGCCTGGCTGGCCGTCGCCAGTGCGGGAACCGGCCAGGCGCCGGCCAGTGCCGCGGCGCCGGCCGCCCCCTGGACCGAAGTGGCGGGCATGCCGCCGGTGGTCGACCGGAATAATCTGTACAGCGAAATTGGCTCCAGTCATATGAGCCCGGCGGTGGCCGGTGCGCTGGAGCGCGTGTATGTGCCCAATCATACGGCCAACACCGTGTCCGTGATCGACCCGGCCACGTTGAAGGTGGTCGATACCTACAAGGTCGGCATCAATCCGCAGCACGTGGTGCCGTCGTGGGACTTGCGCACGCTTTGGGTTGCCAACAACGCCGAAGGGCGCAAGGATGGCAGCCTGACGCCCATCGATCCGCTGACCGGCAAGCCTGGCAAGTCGATGTCGGTGGAAGATCCCTACAACCTGTATTGGTCGCCGGACGGCCATTCGGCCATCGTGGTGGCGGAAGAATTCAAGCGCCTGGACTTCCGCGATCCGCACACCATGAAGCTGCAATATGCGATTTCGGTGCCCGATTGTGGCGGCATCAATCATGCCGATTTTTCCATCGACGGCAAGTTCGTCTACTTCACCTGCGAATTCAACGGCGCGATCAGCAAGATCGACCTGGTCAACCGCAGTGTGGTCGGCACCATTAAACTGAGCCCGTATTTCAAGCGCCCCGAAGTGCTGGCGCTGATCGCCACGCCCGGCAAGAAGCCGCGCAAGGTTGCGGATCCGGCCCAGCTTGGGGCCGAGATCTGCACCACCAAGGGCATGCCGCAGGACGTGCGCTCTTCGCCCGATGGCAAGCTGCTGTTCGTGGCCGACATGATGGCCGATGGCGTGCACGTGGTCGATACCGAATCGTTCACGCAGATCGGCTTCATCGCCACCGGCGTCGGTGCGCATGGCCTGTATCCTAGCCGCGACGGCAAGAGTCTGTACGTGGCCAACCGCGGTTCCAACGAAATCCGCGGCAAGCCGCGCGGCAAGGGTAGCGTGTCAGTGATCGACTTTGCCACCCGCACCGTGACCAAGACCTGGCCGATTCCCGGCGGCGGCAGCCCGGACATGGGCAACGTCAGTGCAGACGGCAAGCATCTATGGCTGTCCGGCCGCTACGACAATGTGGTGTATCGTATCGACACCACGTCCGGCGACGTCGACAAGATCAAGGTCGGCCGCGAGCCGCATGGCCTGACGGTATGGCCGCAGCCCGGCCGCTACTCGCTGGGCCATACCGGCAATCTGCGCTAGGCGGGCGACATCGGAACGCGACGTTGAAGAACCTGCATATCGAAGGGCATAGCCTGGAGTGGCTGCTGGGGGCTGCCACCGACGCCATCTTGATCATCGACCGCGAAGGCCGTATCGCGCTGGCCAATCCGGCGCTGGAGCGGCTGTTCGGTTTGAGCCAGCAGGAGCTGATCGGCCAGCCGATCGAGATTCTGATCCCGCCGCGCTTGCGCCACAGCCATGTCGGCCAGCGCAGCGATTACTTCGGCCAGCCCCGCGCGCGCGCCATGGGGACAGGCAGGCCGCTGTTTGGCCTGCACCGCGACGGCCGCGAGTTCCCGGTTGAGGTCAGCTTGTCGCCGCTGCAAACCTCGCAGGGTTTGCCGCTGGCACTGGCCACCATCCACGACATCACGCACCGCAAGCAAGCCGAGGCGGCGCTGCAGGAAAGCGAAGCGCGCATGCGCGCCATTTTTGAAACGGCGGTGGACGCCATCATCACCATCGATGAGCGCGGCACCCTGGAGCGCATGAATCCCGCCGCCGAGAAGCTGTTCGGCTACCGCGAGGACGAGGTGGCAGGGAAGAACGTGTCCATGCTGATGCCGGCCCCGCACCGTGCGCTGCACGACGGCTACCTGTCGCACTACCTGCACACCGGCGAAAAGAACATCATCGGCAAAGGCCGCGAGGTGCAGGGTTTGCGCAAGGACGGCAGCCTGTTCCCGATGGATCTGACGGTGGCCGAAATGCAGCTGGGCAGCCGCCGCATGTTCACCGGCATGGTGCGTGACATCAGCGCGCGCAAGTTGGCGGAGCAAGCCTTGCAGCAGTCGCAGGATGCGCTGCGGCGCCTGGCCGCACACCAGGAAAACATCAAGGAGCAGGAGCGCAAGCGCATCGCCCAGGAGATCCACGACGAACTCGGTGGCCTGCTCACAGGCATTAAGGCCTATATCTCGGTGGCGATCGAGCGTGGCACGGCCAGCGGCAGCGCGCCGGCCGACCCCTTGCTGAGCGAGGCCGCCGCGCTGGCGCAGGACGCCATTACCACGGTGCGGCGCGTGATTACCGACCTGCGGCCTAGCGTGCTCGATCAGCTGGGCGTCTGGGCCGCGCTGGAATGGCAGGCGGACCAGGTTGCGCAGCGCAGCGGCTTGCAGGTCCACTGCCGTATCGCACCCGCTGCCGCCGCGCTGGACCTGGGAGCGCAGTGCGGCACCATGCTGTTCCGCGTGGTGCAGGAAGCGCTGACCAACGTGGTGCGCCACGCCCAGGCCCGTAGCGTGCGCCTGGAGGTGGCCTTGCAGAATAAGGAACTGTTGCTGACCGTCGTCGACGACGGCAAGGGCATCGCCACCGAGCGCCTGCTGAACCAGGAGTCCTGGGGCATCCTGGGCATGCATGAACGCAGCCGCCACTTTGCCGGCGTGCTCACCGTCACTGGCGAGCCGGGGCAGGGCACCACCCTGCAACTGCGGCTGCCACTGGAGAACAAGCATGGCACTTGACGCTATACGGGTACTGCTGGTGGACGATCACGCGATCGCCCGCAACGGCGTGCGCTTGATGCTGGGTACGGCCAGCGACATCGCCGTCACCGGTGAAGCGAGTAACGCGCAAGAGGCCCTGCATCTGCTCGCTGCCAACAGCTACGATGTGGCGCTGCTGGACATCACCATGCCCGGCAAGAATGGTCTGGAGCTGCTGAAACAGCTGCGCGCCGAGCAGCCGCGCCTGGCGGTGCTGATGCTCAGTACCTATGCGGAAGACATCTACGCGGTGCGCGCGCTAAAACTGGGCGCTGCCGGCTACCTGACCAAGGATGCGCCGACATCGACGCTGGTAACGGCGGTGCGCAAGGCCGCCGCCGGCGGCAAGCATGTCAGCGAGGCGGTGGTGGAAAAGCTGACCAATTTGATCAGTGGCGGCAGCGGCGGCGCCAGCCACGAGGCGCTGTCGAACCGCGAGTTGGAAGTGTTCAAGCTGATCGCAGCCGGCGAATCGCTGGTGCGCATCGGCGAAGCGCTGCGCCTCAGTCCCAACACCGTGACCACTTACCGCAGCCGCATACTTGAAAAAATGGCCATGACCAGCAATGCCGAATTGACCCGCTACGCGCTGGAGAACGGCATCATCTAGCCGGTGTCACGGATCCCCTACACCATGTCGCGGGTATGCCCGATTCCGTGACACGGCGCTCTCGCCGATACTGCTGACTGTGATATCGACATCAGGAGCATCATGAGCACCAGCGCCATTCCCTTGCAGCCGCTGTCAGCGGACCAGCCGGTTCGCGCTGGCGGCCAGGGCAAGTGTGCCGGTTGCCGCTTCCGCGAGCTGTGCCTGCCGTTTGGCCTGAACGAGGACGATTTGAACCGCCTGGACCAGATCATCGCGCGCCGCCGCCGAGTGGCGCGCGACGAGCCGCTGTACCGCACCGGTGAAACCTTTCATTATTTGCACGCGGTGCACTTTGGTCACTTCAAGACGGCGCAAGTGAACCTGCGCGGCCAGCAGCAAGTGACCGGCTTCCAGATGGCTGGCGACATGCTGGGCCTGGACGCCATCGCCAGCGGCCGTCACAGCTGCACCGCAGTGGCGCTGGACGATGCCGAGGTGTGCGAGATTCCCTACGCCCGGCTGGGTGACTTGTTCAGCCAGATGCCGGCGCTGCTGCAGCACTTCCATCGCATCCTGAGCCAGGAAATCATGCGTGAGCAAAGCGTGATGCTATTTCTGAGCAATATGCGCGCCGAGCAGCGCTTTGCCTTGTTCCTGCTCAATCTCTCAGGACGTTATGCGGCGCGCGGCTACGCCGCGTCCAGCTTCAGCCTGCGCATGTCGCGTGAAGACATCGGCGACTATCTGGGCCTGACCATCGAAAGCATCAGCCGCCTGCTGTCGCGCTTCCGGCGCGCGGGCTGGGTCAAGGTAGCCAATCGCGAAGTGACGCTGCTGGACCGCGCGGCGCTGGAGGCGCTGGCCAGCGGCGAGGCCGACGACGCGGCCGAACGCGCCGCCGCCGTGGCCGGACGGGCGCAATTGCAAGCGGCCTAGCGCCGCTACAGCCCTGTACAGTTGACGATTTCCCGCAGCAGTTCCGGCGCCAGCAGCTCGATGGCGCGGTTATTGACGCGCAGCACGCCATCACGGCGGAACCGCGACAACAGCCGGCTGACACTTTCCACCGTTAAGCCTAGATAGGCGCCGATATCTTCGCGCGACATGCGCAGCTGCAACTTGGTCGGCGACTCGCCGCGCAGCGCGCTGCGCGCGGCCTGGTCGAGCAGGAAGGCGGCCAGCCGCTGCGGGGCGCGCGCGCTACCCAGCAACAGCATGATGCTTTGCTGGCGCTCGATCTGCTTGCCCATCAGCCGATGGAATTGCTGCTGCAAGTGCGCTTCTTTTGCCAGCAGGCGTGTCAGCGATGGGTAGGGCAGCACGCACACCACGCTGTCCGTCAGCGCCACCGCATCGCAACCGTATACACCGCTGTCCAATGCCTCAAGTCCAAGCAGTTCGCCCGGCATGTAGAAGCCGAGCACCTGGCTGGCGGCGCCGGGCGCGCCGCGCTGGGACTTGAACTGGCCGTCGCGCACCGCGTACAGCTGGAAGCAGGGTTCATCGCGGCGAAACAGCACTTCATGGCGCAGCAGCGGCAGGCGCCGCAGCACGCTGCGTTCCAGCCGCTCGACCATGGCGCCGTCCGCGGCATCGACCAGGCAGCGCGTGCGTGCGCTGCAATTGTGGCAGGTGGCCGGTGGTGCTAGCTCGCGCGTGACGCGGGCCTGGGCTGGGGAGATGGCTGGCATGGTGATGAGCATGGTGATTGCGTAGCTTGCAGGTTAGCGACGCTATGTGCAAAAACCTTTGATCCAGGTCAAAACTGCGCCAACGCCCTGGACCGACCATTGCGGGCGATTTTGATCTACATCAATAAATTTGCGATCGGGACTCTTTAAACTGCCTGTAAATTGCATCACAGCAAAGAACAAGCCGCAACTCAGGAGGGGCACATGCGCAACAATCAACCCGTCACCGGGCAGGAAGTCGAAGTACTGCACGACCAGGCCATCGTGTCCAAGACTGATTTGGATGGCAATATCACTTACGTTAATCCCTATTTCATCCAGATCAGCGGCTACAGCGAGGAAGAGCTGCTGGGCGCGCCGCAAAACATCGTGCGCCATCCGGACATGCCGGCGGCAGCGTTTGCCGACCTGTGGGCCTCGATCAAATCCGGCCTGCCGTGGACTGGGCTGGTCAAGAACCGCAGCAAGAACGGAGATCATTACTGGGTGCGCGCCAACATCACGCCGATCCGCGAGGCCGGCCGCACCGTCGGCTACATGTCGGTGAGGATGCGTCCGGAGCGCGACGAGATCGAGGCGGCGAGCGTGGCCTACCGCAGCATCCGCAGCGGCAACCCTGCCCACCTGCGATTGCGCCACGGCGAGATCGTACAGTCAGGTGCGACCGGGCTGCTGCAGCGCCTGGGCCATATGTCGCTGCGGCTGCGTATCTGGCTGGCCACCAGCGTGGTCAATCTGCTGCAGGTGGCTGTCTGCGTGGCCAGCTTGAGCAGCCACGCCGGCCCGGTCAGCACCAGCAGCTACGCCATCTTCGCCGCTACCTTCGTCGGGCTGCTGATCAATGTCTTCCTGTGGTACACGCTGCGCGTCAACGTGCTGCAGCCGCTGGAGCGCTCGCTGCAAGGCGCGCGCTCGATCGCGGCCGGCGACCTGTCGTGCTCCTTCGATACCCGTTCCACCGACGAGATGGGCCAGCTGCAGCGCGCCTTGCAGCAAATGAACAGCAACCTGATTGCCACCATCCGCGATGTGCGCGTCAATGTCGAGACCATGGCGGTGGCCACGCGCCAGATCGCCGCCGGCAATCAGGACCTGTCCAGCCGCACCGAAGCACAGGCGGCCAGCCTCGAGCAGACCGCCTCCAGCGTTGAGCAGTTCTCGGCCACTGTCAAGCAGAATGCCGACAGCTCGCAGCAGGCCAACCGGCTGGCCGAAGTGGCGTCCGAAGTAGCGGTGCAGGGCGGCGTGATCGTGGCCGACGTGATTGCGACCATGGACGACATCAATACTTCATCGAAGAAGATCGTCGACATCATTGCCCTGATCGAGGGTATCGCCTTCCAGACCAACATCCTTGCGCTGAACGCGGCGGTGGAAGCGGCGCGCGCCGGCGAACAGGGCCGCGGCTTCGCGGTGGTGGCGGGCGAGGTGCGCAACCTGGCGCAGCGCAGCGCCACGGCGGCCAAGGATATCAAGAACCTGATTGAAGTCTCGGTGGACAAGGTCGGCAACGGCATGCAGCAGGTGCACCGTGCCGGGGCTACCATGGAGCAGGTGGTGTCTTCGGTCAAGCAGGTCAGCGCCATCATGCAGGACATCGCTATGGCCTCGCGCGAGCAGAGCATCGGCGTCGACCAGGTCAACTCGGCCATCGCCCATATGGACCAGGTGACGCAGCAGAACGCCGTGCTGGTGGAGCAGGCCGCGGCGGCGGCGAACAGCCTGGCACAGGAAGCGACCGGCGTGACGCAGGCTGTCAGCCTGTTCAAGTTCGGCACGATGCGCGCGGCCGGCGGCTTGACCCGGCTGGCCGCCCGGCCGCGCGTGCGCGCAGCGCAAGCGGCCGTGCGTCGCATGGCCGCCTGAGACCCCACCTTAGACTCAAGTCAATTTCCAGCCATCATGCCCGATACCGTACCAGCAGCGCCCGGCGCCGCCACTTATTTCCCGTCATTGCAGTTTGATGCCGACATCATCGCCAAGCTGGGGCAGCCCGGTCCGCGCTACACCTCGTACCCGACTGCCGACCGCTTCGATCCGGGCTACCGCTACCCAAACTACCTGGAGGCGGTAGCGGCGCTGCGCATGCGCGGCGCGCGCGCACCGCTGTCGATTTACCTGCACATTCCGTTCTGCGACACGGTCTGCTACTACTGCGCCTGCAACAAGATCGTCACGCGCGACCGCAACAAGGCGGCTAGCTATCTCGGTTACCTGAAGCAGGAAATCGCCATGCAGTCCTTGCTGTACGGCGGCATGAACCAGGTGGAGCAGCTGCACCTGGGCGGCGGTACGCCGACCTATCTGAGCGACGAGCAAATGGCCGACCTGATGGCGCATCTGCGCGGCCACTTCGATTTCGCGCCGGACCATGTCGGCGAATACAGCATCGAGATCGACCCGCGCACCGTGAGCACCGAGCGTGTGCATAGCTTGCGCGCGCAAGGCTTCAACCGCATCAGCCTGGGCGTGCAGGACTTCGATCCGGCGGTGCAGCGGGCCGTCAACCGCATCCAGCCCGAGACTGAAACACTGGCTGTGCTGCAGGCCGCGCGCGACGCCGGCTTCCGGTCGGTCAGCATCGACCTGATTTATGGCTTGCCGCTGCAGAGCATGGACAGCATGCGCGCCACGCTGGATAAGGTCATCGCCGCTAATCCGGACCGCATCGCCTTGTATAACTATGCACACATGCCGCACCTGTTCAAGCCGCAGCGCCGCATCGCCGAGGCGAATTTGCCGCCGGCGCAGCTCAAGCTGGATTTGCTGGCCTTGTGTATCAACGCGCTGTGCGCGGCCGGCTATGTCTATATCGGCATGGACCACTTCGCGCGGCCGGAAGATGAACTGGCGGTGGCGCAGCGCCAGGGCCGGCTGCAGCGCAACTTTCAGGGCTATTCCACCCGCGCCGGCGCTGACCTGGTGGCCTGCGGTGTGTCGGCCATCAGCGCCATCGGCGCCAGCTACAGCCAGAACGAAAAAACCCTGGACGGCTATTACGCCGCACTGGAAGACGGCCGCCTGCCTGTGGCGCGGGGCATGCGTCTGAGTACGGACGACCTGCTGCGGCGCATCGTGATCCAGGCGCTGATGTGCAATTTCGAGTTGTCGATCGGCGCCATTGAGGAAGCCTATCCTATCGACTTCTGGCATTACTTCGCCAACGAACGTCCACAGTTGGAGCAACTGGCGGCCGACGGCTTGCTGGCGATGGAGCCGAAGTGGATCAGCATTACGCCCAAGGGCCGGCTGTTGATACGCAACGTCTGCATGGTGTTCGACCGCTACCTTGCGCACGCGCGTGAGCAGGCACCGCAGCCGCTGCGCTATTCGAAGACGATATGAGGCCGTCATGCTGCCGTTGATGACGCTCTTGCCGGTGTTTTTGGTCGGGCTCGCTGGCAGCGTGCATTGCATCGGCATGTGCGGCGGCATCGTCGGCGCACTCAGTAGCGCCGCGCCGGCTCCGGCCACGGTGCCGGCGATTCCGCTACGCCCGCGTGCAGTTGCTGCTCCGGCGCTGCGGGTGCTCGCTTACAACGTTGGACGCATCGCCAGCTACATGGCAGCCGGTACGCTGGCCGGCAGTCTGGCCGGCGGCGCCGCCCGCTTGACAGAGTTGGCGTCGCTGCAACTGCTCTTTTACTGGCTGGCCAACCTGATGCTGATTGCGCTGGGACTGTACTTGATGGATGCATGGCATGGACTGTTGCGTCTGGAGGCGGCAGGCCAGCGGCTGTGGCGCCGTCTGCTGCCCTTGCTGAGAGTTCTGCTGCCGATGGACAGTACGCTCAAGGCGATGGCGCTGGGCGCGGTATGGGGCTGGCTGCCGTGCGGCATGGTCTACAGCGTGCTGCTGACCGCATTGATGAGCGGTTCGGCGGTGTCCGGCGCAGCGGTCATGCTGGCGTTCGGGCTGGGGACGATGCCCATGCTGGTCGGCCTTGGCGTGGCCGGCGCCAGCCTGCGTCGCTACGCAAGAGAGCCCGCCGTGCGCCGCATCTGCGGCCTGCTGGTGCTGGGTTTCGGCATGCTAGGACTGGCCCGCGCCAGCCTTGGTTTATCGCTGGGATGGCTGGGCGCGCTATGCTTGACGGCGCATTGAACCGCGACTCGATGGCGTTGGCGGGCGACGCCAGCTGCTGCTATCACTGCGGGCAGGCGCTGCCGTACGACGGCCAGCTCTGGCAGGTCAGTATTGCCGGCCAGCCGCGCAGCATGTGCTGCCCGGGCTGTGCCAGCGTCGCCCAAGCCATCGTCGGCCTTGGCCAGCAGGACTACTATCTCAAGCGCAGCGCCTTCGCCGGGCGTGCCGAGCAGGCCCAGCTGGTCCCGCCCGAACTGGCTCTGTATGACAACGCCGATCCCCGCTTCGCGCAGGACGGCGATAGTTGCGTAGCGACGCTGGCATTGGAGGGCATCCGTTGCGCAGCCTGCGTCTGGCTGGTCGAGCAGCGCCTGGCGCGCCTGCCCGGCGTGCAGTCCGCAATGCTGAACGTGGCTACTGAGCGCCTGCAAGTGCGCTGGACTCGCGACACCTGCACCCCGGCCGACATCCTGTCCGCGCTGCGCCAGATCGGTTACAGCGCCTATCCCTACGACGCCGCCCGCCATGGCGAACAGCTGCGCCGCAGCGCCCGCACGCTGGGCCGCCAGCTGTTCGTGGCCGGCTTGTGCATGATGCAGGTGATGATGTACGTGGCCCCAGCCTACTTTTCCAACGGCGACGGCACCCTGGACGCCAGCATGGCGTCGCTGATGCGCTGGGCCAGCCTGCTATTGACGCTGCCCGCGCTGTGCTACTGCGCCCAACCATTTTTTAACGGCGCCTGGGCCAGCCTGCGCGCCCGGAGCCTGGGCATGGATGTGCCGGTCACATTGGGCGTTGCCGCCGCCTTCGGCGCCAGCGTGGTCGCCACCGTGCGTGGCAGCGGCGAGGTCTATTTCGACTCCGTCACAATGTTCATCTTCCTGCTGCTGGCCAGCCGCTACTATGAGCTGCGAGCGCGCCGTCAGGCTGCATCGGCATTGGAGCGCCTGCAGCACGCGCTACCCGCATCCGCCAGCCGGCTGTCCAGCTACCCGGACAGCCGCGACACTGTGCTGGTGCCCGCTGGCGCGCTGGCGATCGGCGATATCATCCAGATCAAACCCGGCGAAGCCGTGGCAGCCGACTGCATCATCGTCGACGGCAGCAGCTGCTTCGATCTGTCGCTGCTGACCGGCGAGAGCGCGCCGCAACAGCGCGCCACTGGCGAGGCAGTTCAAGGTGGAGCCATCAACGCCCGCAGCGCCGTACTCGCGCGCGTGACGCGGCCGTCGGCAGAAAGCACGCTGGCCGATCTGGTGCGACTGGTCGAAAGCGCCGGCCAGCACAAGCCTCGCCTTGCGCTGTGGGCCGATCGCGTGGCCGCATGGTTCGTGGCCGGCCTGCTGCTCTTCGCCCTGACATGCCTGGTGTTCTGGCAGTTGCACGATCCGGCCCGCGCCTGGCCGATCGCCATCGCGGTGCTGGTGGTGTCCTGTCCCTGCGCCTTGTCGCTGGCCACGCCGTGCGCGCTGGCGGCCGCTGGCGACAGTCTGCTGCGGCGCGGCGTGCTGGCGGTTGGCCCGCACACGCTGGAGACGCTGCGCCGCGCCACCCACATCGTCTTCGACAAGACCGGCACGCTGACCGAAGGGCGGCCGGTGCTGCAGCGCATAGATGCGCTGGGTCCCATGCCCAGCCAAGCTTGCCTGGAAATAGCCGCGGCGCTGGAGCAGGGCAGCGCTCACCCGCTGGCGCGTGCCGTGCTCGAAGCGGCCGCTGTCGTCCCGCGCGGCGGCCGCACCGCGGCCCATGCCGAACAGGTAAGCGAAGTGCCGGGCATGGGCCTGGAGGGCAGTGTGCAAGGCCGGCGCTACCGGCTGGGCAATGCCGCCTTCGTCGCGCAATTCGCGGCAGCCGCTGCGATGACGGGCACGGCATCGCCAGGCGCGCAAGAGGCCACGACGGTACTTTATCTGGCCGCGCCGGGCCAGCCGCTGGCCCGTCTGCTGCTGCAGGATGCGCTGCGCGCCGATGCCCAGGCGACGGTGGACTACTTCCGCCGCATCGGCAAGCAGCTGCTGGTGCTGAGTGGCGACGACGATGCGCTGACCCGGCGCGTGGCCGCCACTCTTGGTATCGAAGACGCCAGCGGCGCATGCCTGCCAACTGACAAGCTGGCGCGCGTACAGCGACTACAGCGCGGCGGAGCGGTGGTGGCCATGATCGGCGACGGCATCAACGACGCCGCCGTCCTCAGCGCCGCCGACGTCTCCTTCGCCATGGGCGCCGGTGCCGCGCTGGCCCAGGCCCATGCCGACGTGGTGCTGCTATCGGGCCGCCTCGGTGCCGTAGCTGACACCGCGCGTGTGGCTGCCAGCACCATGAACGTGATCCGCCAGAACCTGGCCTGGGCCACGCTGTACAACCTGATCGCGATTCCGGCCGCCGCGCTGGGCTGGCTCAATCCGTGGCTGTCCGGCGCCGGCATGGCGCTCAGTTCCGCCGTGGTGGTGGCCAACGCGCTGCGCCTGCGTCGCGCATAAGGAAAAATCGATGGAAGCCCTGTATCTGTTAGTTCCCCTGAGCGTGCTGCTGGTGTTCGGCGCGCTGTGGCTGTTCTTCAAAGCCTCCGACCACGGCCAGTTCGACGACCTGGTTGGCCCCGGCCTGCGCGTGCTGCAGGACGACGACCGCACCGATGCCGACCAGGCATAAGCAAATCCAGTCGTTCTTGATCCATATCAAAGTTTTTTGCAGTTCCGTCCCGTAACCTTTGCTGCATATCATCAAAGCGTTCGGGGAGGAAAAATTGGAACTGGCACTGAACTACAACTACAAAATCGTCAAGCAATTCGCGATTGCTACCGTAGTCTGGGGCATCGTCGGCATGCTCGTTGGCGTCATCATCGCCGCCCAACTGGCCTGGCCGGCATTGAACCTGGACACACCGTGGCTCACTTACGGCCGCCTGCGACCGTTGCACACGAATGCGGTGATCTTCGCGTTCGGCATCTGCGGCCTGTTCGCCACATCGTACTACGTGGTGCAGCGCACCTGCCAAGTGCGTCTGTACTCGGACAAGCTGGCCGCCTTTACTTTCTGGGGCTGGCAAGCGGTGATCCTCAGCGCGGTGGTCACGCTGCCGTTGGGCTACACGCGCGGCAAGGAATACGCCGAGCTGGAATGGCCGATTACGATATTGATCGCGGTGGTGTGGATCGCCTACGCCATCGTCTTCTTTGGCACGCTGGTCAAGCGCAAGGTGCAGCACATCTACGTGGCCAACTGGTTCTTCGGCGCCTTCATCCTGGCCGTGACCTTGCTGCACGTGGTGAACGGCGCCAGCATGCCAGCGTCGTGGTTCAAATCCTATTCCGCCTATGCCGGTGTACAGGACGCGATGATACAGTGGTGGTACGGCCATAATGCAGTCGGCTTCATCCTGACCGCCGGCTACCTGGGCATGGTCTATTACTTTATTCCGAAACAGGCCGAGCGTCCGGTGTATTCCTACCGATTGTCGATCGTGCACTTCTGGGCGCTGATCTTCACCTACATGTGGGCCGGCCCGCATCACCTGCACTATACCGCGCTGCCGGACTGGACCCAGTCGCTGGGCATGGTGTTCTCGCTGATCCTGCTGGCGCCGTCGTGGGGCGGCATGATCAACGGCATGATGACCTTGTCCGGCGCCTGGCACAAGCTGCGCACCGATCCTATCCTGAAGTTCCTGATCGTCTCGCTGTCGTTCTACGGCATGGCCACTTTCGAAGGCCCGATGATGTCGATCAAGACAGTCAACTCGCTGTCGCATTACACCGACTGGGGCATTGCCCACGTCCACGGTGGCGCACTGGGCTGGGTCGGATTCATCACCATGGGGTCGATCTACTATCTGTTGCCACGCCTTTCGGGCCAGCACAAGATGTGGAGTAGCAAGCTCATAGACGTGCACTTCTGGGTCGCCACCATCGGCATCGTGCTGTACATCGCCGCGATGTGGATCGCCGGCGTGATGCAGGGCCTGATGTGGCGCGCCGTGAATCCGGACGGCACGCTGACCTACACCTTCGTCGAAGGCGTCAAAGCCAGCTATCCGTACTACGTGGTGCGCTTCGCCGGCGGCCTGCTGTACCTGAGCGGCATGTGCTTGATGGGCTACAACACCTGGATGACCCTGCGTAACCGCGCCACCGCAATCGCCCGCATTCCCGCGCTGGCCGCCGGCGCGCACGCCTGATGCTGGAGCTGAAGATGAAATTTACCCATGCAATGATCGAGAAGAATCCCTGGTTGCTGATCGTCCTGGTGACGCTGGTGGTCAGTGTCGGTGGTGCGGTCGAGATTGTGCCGCTGTTTTTCCAGCACTCGACCACCGAGCCGGTGGCCGGCCTGAAGCCGTATTCGCCGCTGCGCCTGGCCGGGCGCGACATCTATGTGCGCGAAGGCTGCTATAACTGCCACTCGCAGATGATACGGCCGTTCCGCGCCGAAACCGAACGCTATGGCCACTACTCGGTGGCCGGCGAATTCGTCTACGACCGGCCGTTCCAGTGGGGATCCAAGCGCACCGGCCCGGACCTGGCACGCGTCGGCGGGCGCTACTCGGACGACTGGCACCGCATCCACTTGAACAAGCCGCGCGATCTGGTGCCTGAATCGAACATGCCGAACTATCCGTGGCTGGCCCAGACCAAGCTGGTGCCGGAAGAGATCCAGCCCAAGATGCGCGCGCTGCGCCGCCTGGGCACGCCATACAGCGAAGAGGAAATCTCCAGCGCGCCGGCCGAGTTGAAGGACCGGACCGAACAAGATGCCCTGGTCGCCTACCTGCAAGGACTGGGCACGCAGATCAAGACGAGGAACTGAAATGAGCATCGAACATATCTTTGACCATGCCAGCAGCGTGATGACGGTGATCTCCTTCATCACCTTTAGCGGCATCCTGGGCTGGGCCTACTGGCGTCACAGCGAGAGCGATTTTGCGGCCGCCGCAGCGCTGCCGTTTGCCGACGAGGAGAACAACGATGTCTGACTTCACCAGTGGTTTCTGGAACCTGTACATCGTCGTGCTGACGGTGCTGGGGGTGGCCGGTTGCGCTATCCTGTTGTATACGCAGGCGACCGCGCGGCTGGAGCCTGGCCAGAAGACCGACGGCACCACCGGCCATATCTGGGACGAGGACCTGTCTGAACTGAATACCCCGATGCCACGCTGGTGGATGTGGCTGTTCTACATCACCATCGTGTTCGGTGTAGCCTATCTGACGCTGTATCCCGGCCTAGGTAGCTTTGCCGGCAAGCTGGGTTGGAAGTCCAGCGGCCAGTACCTGCAAGAACTGGCCAAGGCCGAGGCCGACTACGGTCCGCAGTTTAACCACTACCTGAAGCAGGACCTGAAGGCGGTGGCGGCCGATCCGAAAGCGCATGCCATGGGTGAGCGCCTGTTCCTGACCTACTGCGCGCAATGCCACGGCTCCGATGCGCGCGGCAACAAGGGCTTCCCCAACCTGACCGACAAGGACTGGCTGTATGGCGGCGACCCGGACACCATCAAGACCACCATCTTGCATGGCCGTAACGGCGTGATGCCATCGATGGCGGCGGCGCTCGGTTCCGATGAGGACGTGGAAAACGTCGCGCACTACGTCCTGAGCCTGTCCGGTTCTACTGCCGATCCGATCAAGGCGGTATTCGGCAAGGCCAAGTTCGGCGCCTGCATGGCTTGCCACCAGGCGGACGCGCGCGGTAACCAGGCCATAGGCGCGCCCAATCTGACCGACAAGATCTGGCTGTACGGCGGCAGTGTCGAGACCATCATGGAAACCATACGCAAGGGGCGCAACAACACCATGCCGGCGTTCGAGGACTTTCTCGGCGAAGGCAAGGTGCATGTGCTGGCCGCTTATGTGTGGAGCTTGTCGAACAATCCGGCCCCGGCGCCGCTGGCCAGTGCCGCCAAGCCGTGAGGATGCGCCGATGAATGCGCCCCAGGTAATCAAGATGTATGCGGCGCGCGAGGAAATCTATCCACGCGAGACCAGCGGGCGCTATAGCCGCCTGCGCTGGCTATGCCTGTGGTTGACCCAGCTGGTCTTCTACTGCACCGCGTGGCTGACCTGGAATGGCCGTCAGGCCTTGCTGTTCGACCTGGCGGCCCGCAAGTTCTACATCTTCGGCCTGGTCCTGTGGCCACAGGATTTCATCTACCTGGCCGCGCTGCTGATCATCTGCGCCTACGGCCTGTTCATGGTGACGGCGATCGCAGGCCGTGTGTGGTGCGGCTTCGCCTGTCCGCAGACGGTGTACACCGAGATGTTCCTGTGGATTGAGCGCAAGATCGAGGGCAAGCGCAGCGCGCGCATGCTGCTGGACCGCCAGCGGCCGTCGCTGCGCAAGTTCGCCAAGAAAGGCAGCAAGCATCTGGCCTGGGGGCTGGTCGCGCTGTGGACTGGCTTTACCTTCGTCGGCTACTTCACGCCGATCCGCCAGCTGGCAGGCGAAGCGCTCGCACTGAACTTCGGTCCGTGGGAGTGGTACTGGGTGGTGTTCTATAGTTTCGCTACCTACGGCAATGCGGGCTGGATGCGTGAGCAGGTGTGTAAATACATGTGCCCCTATGCGCGCTTCCAGAGTTCGATGTTCGACCGCGACACGCTGATCATCAGCTACGACCGGGAACGCGGCGAGCCGCGCGGCCCGCTAAATAAGAACAGCGGCGGCGCCTGCATCGATTGCTCGATGTGCGTGCAGGTCTGCCCGACCGGCATCGATATTCGCAACGGCCTGCAGTACGAGTGCATAGGCTGCACCGCCTGCATCGACGCCTGCGACAGCGTGATGGACAAGATCGACCGGCCGCGCGGCCTGATACGCTACAGCACCGACCACGCCCTGGACGAGCATTACACGCCGACCGAGATCGGTCGGCACATCCTGCGCCCGCGCGTGCTGATCTACGCTGCCGTGCTGACCCTGATCGTGTCAGCAATGGCCGCAGCACTGTGGCTGCGCACGCCGCTGAAGATGGATGTGATACGCGACCGTGGCGCCATGGGCCGCGAAGTGGAAGACGGCATGATCGAGAACGTCTACCGGCTGCAGATCATGAATACCACGGAGCAGCGCCACACCTATCGTATCCGTGTATCCGGGCTCGATACGCTGAACCAGATGACGCCCGATACGGTGACGCTGGCGCCGACCGAGACCATGGCTCACCCGATCCGGCTGCGCGCCGCGCATGGCGCTGGCCAAGCGGGTTCCAACAAGATCGCCATCAGCCTGCAGGCCGAGGATGATCCCGGCCTGAAGATCACCGAACGCGCGGTATTTTTCGTGCCGCGATGATCCCTATCGAACCAGGAGAACAAAATGAATCAAGCGCTGACGATATCGGTCGCACCGTGGTGGCGGCACCGCTGGCCGTGGTTGCTGATGCTGGGGCCGGCCGTGGTGCTGGTGGCCGGAAGCTACACCTGCTACCTGGCCTATTCGCGCGAGGATGCGCTGGTGGTGGGCGACTACTATAAGCAGGGCAAGGCCATTAACCAGGACTTGCGGCGCGACCGTGCCGCGTCGGCGCTGGGGCTGCACGTGGCGCTGCGCTACGACCCCGGCGCCAGCCTGCTGTCGGGCCGCATCGCCGGCGCGGGTGGAGCGGTGTCGCAAGGTGTGCTGCAGTTGCACCTGGCGCATGCGACGCAGCCGGAGCAGGATATCCGGCTGCTGCTCAAGCCGAACCGCGATGGCTATTTTACGGTCAGTCTGGCGTTGCTGGAACGCAGCCGCTGGACCGTGCTGGTGGAAGACGAACAGCGCACCTGGCGCCTGGAAAGCCGTTGGGAATGGCCGCAGCAGCGCGAGGTGTCGGTGCAGGCCGACGCGCCGCCGGCGGACCAGTAAGCAATATCAGCAACAGCGCGCCGCCCGTTGAGCGACTAGGCGGGCGCACGCGAAACGCGCAGCAAGATCATGGCTAGGCGCTGGCAGGCCCTGGTCCGGCGCAGCATCCGGCCCGGCGCCGGCTGGTGCGCGAATTCTCGGTCCCGGATATGGCCGAACAGATCGGCGCCACGCGGCTGGCCGGCCAGCCGTTGCGTCTGCGCGCCCAGCCCTAGCCTGCCGCCGCTGGCGGGGAAGTCGATGATGCACTGTACGCCGTCGCGGTTGACCTGGTACGGCTCAGGTCGCTGTTGCGCACATAGCATAGATGGTCGCGTACCGTGGCGTGCATATGGAGTGGCTCTTCGCCGCGTTGCAGATGCAGCGCGTAGTCAGGCAGGTCTTCAGTTCGCTGGGGGCTGGTTCAGGCACCATGGATTGGGCGTGCCGGCGGTGCAACTGGGCGGCGCAAGCATTGATGGGGTGTGGCGAGGTGATAGGTATCTGTATCAGTATCTGTATCATGTTGGCTCATGATCTGGATCAGATGTTGACAATTTGCATAGCCGATTTCTTCGATCTCAATTGCAGGACATGGGAATACAATACGGCAGAGGCAATTTGATGTGGTGCAGGTGCGGGCGAGGAGGGTGCTCGTCATAATCGATGCTTAGCCCAACGGAGGAGTCAGAGTGAAATCCAATCCGCCAATTCAGCCCGCCATGATTCCCACGCCGCTGCCACCGTGCGCGCCGGCGCCAGGCCGCGGCGCCCATCCACTCGACCTGATGATGCAAAGCCAGATGGCACGGCTGACCGGTGGTGTATCGCCGATCGGCATGACGCTGGCCTTCCAGGACTGGTTGCTGCATCTGGCCGCCTCGCCCGGCAAGCTGCTGGAACTGATGGCGGGTGCGGCGCAAAGGCCCGCAGCGGGCGGCGACAAGCGCTTCATCCATCCCGCTTGGTCGGCCTGGCCGTTCAATATGTATGCACAGGGCTTCCTGCAGTTGAAGCAGTTCTGGCAGCAGGCCACCAACGAGGTACGCGGCATGTCGCCGCATCATGCGGACGTGGTGGCGTTCACCACGCGTCAGGTGCTTGACCTCTGGTCACCGTCCAATTTTGCGCCGACCAATCCGGAGGTGTTGCGCGCCGCTTACGATAGCCACGGCAGCAGCCTGCTCGCTGGCGCGGTGCACTGGGTGCAGGATACGGCGCACCAGCTGCTACCCGGATTGCCCGCGCCGCCGGCAGCCGAGCCGCAATACCGGCCTGGCCACGAGGTAGCGCTGACGCCGGGCCAGGTGGTGTACCGCAATGAGCTGATCGAGCTGATTCAATACTCGCCGCAAACCGCGCAGGTGCTGCACGAACCGGTGCTGATCGTGCCGTCGTGGATCATGAAGTACTACATCCTCGACCTGTCGCCGCACAATTCGCTGGCGGCGTATCTGGTGCGGCAGGGGCATACGGTGTTCATGTTGTCGTGGCGCAATCCCGGCGCGCTGGACCGCAATCTGGCGATGGACGATTATCTGCAACTGGGGATGTTCGCCGCGCTGGACGAGGCGGGGCGGCGCTGTGGCGGGGCGCCGGTGCATGCGGCAGGCTACTGCCTGGGTGGCACCATGCTGGCCATCGGTGCGGCGGCCATGGCCAGTGGGCGGCATGGCGAGCATGCGCCGCTGGCGTCGCTCACGCTGCTGGCGGCGCAGACCGATTTTTCCGAACCGGGCGAACTGGGACTGTTCATCGACGATAGCGAACTGGCGCTGCTCGATGCGCTAATGTGGGACCAGGGCTATCTGGACGGCGCGCAGATGGCGGCCACCTTCCAGCTGCTGCACGCGCGCGAGCTGGTGTGGTCACGGCGCATGACCGAGTACTTGATGGGCGTGCGTACCGCCACCAATGACCTGATGGCCTGGAATGCCGACACCACGCGGCTGCCGTTCCGCATGCACAGCGACTATCTGCACCAGCTATTTCTCAACAACGACCTGGCCGAGGGCCGCTACCGGGTGCGTGGCGAACCGGTGGCACTGTCGGACATCCATACGCCGCTGTTCATGGTGGCCACCGAGACCGACCATGTGTCACCATGGCGTTCGGTGTACAAGCTGCATCTGCTGCTGAACGAGCCGATCGAATTCGTGCTGACATCCGGCGGGCACAATGCCGGCATTATCTCCGAACCTGGCCACCCACGCCGCAGTTACCGGCATCTGCCGGTCCGTCGCCGCAACGGCTACTTGCCGCAGGATGTGTGGCACGCCGGGAGCAGCCTCACCGAAGGTTCGTGGTGGCCGCACTGGCAGCAATGGCTGGTGGCGCGCTCTTCGCCTCAGCCGGTCGCGCCACCAGCACTGGAGGAAGATGCGGAGCTCGGCCCCGCGCCGGGCCGCTACGTGCTGGGTTAGCGCCTGCCGGGCATCACCAGCGGCGTGACGTGCTGCTGTTGATCCGGTTCTTGTCCTCGCCAAGCAGCTCACTATTAGCAATCTGTCGCCGCGTTGCAAAGGCCGGATGCTGCGCGCTGGCGCCGACCTGACGGTCAGGGCTCATAATCCGGGTCGAGGATCTGCACAATGGTGAACGGACTTTCGGCCGGGAAGCGCGAGGTAGGCAAGTGGGTATCGGCGGAGGCCCACTTCACGGCAAGTTCGTAGTTGTCGGCGGCATATTCCCCGACGTGAGGAGCCAGGCTGGGATTTTTTTGCAGCAGCTTGGCGATGCGCTTGCGCTGTTCGAATAAGGTGGCTGACCAGCGTGCCGACTTGTGCTCCGATGGCACCAGGCACTTCAGCAGATGCGCTAGCAGCACGGTCAGCCGGTGTTCCAGAGCGTCATGGTGGCGTCTTGACATGTCTTGTATCTCTTCGACCAGGTTGACAATGTCGAGAGTCGAGAAGTTTCCTTTGACGAGCATATCCGCTTGCTCTTTCGCCCATAGCGCGAAATCTTCTTCATAGCCGGTGCCATGCTCAAAGCTGGATGTCGATAGCATGATCGCCTCTCGAAATACCCATTATCCCATGCTGCGCCGAAGCGCAATTTGATGCAGCGCTAGACAGCGTAGCGGGCCGCGTGGGCGGGTGATCAGGGGCATTCGGAGCTCGATGTTGCGCGGCTTTGACGAAGTAGTCGTCGAAACCGGCCGCCAGCGCCTGGTCGCGGCCATCCTTACGACCATCGCCACTGACCGCCACCATCGTGGTACGCGCCGTACTGGGCATGGCGTGCAGCTGCTGTGCCAGCGCTTTGCCGCTCATTTCCGGCAGGCCGATGTCGTGCAGGCACAGTTGTGGCGCTACCGCGCGCGCCACTTCTATGAGTAGCAAGGGCAAATGCGATTGCCAGTGTCTAAAGCGTGCGAGTCGGGTTCAGGCTTTGCTCCAGCAGGTCGGCGAACACTTTGATTTTGCTGGAGCCGCGCCGGTTGGCCGGGTAGACGGCATAGATCCCGACCTGCATCTCGCCGGGGTTTGCCACATAGTTGGGCAGCAGCCGTTGCAGCGTGCCGGCCTGCAGGTCCGCCTGCACCAGCCAGTCCGGCAGCAGTGCCACGCCCATGCCGTCTACAACTGCACGCCGCAGCACGGCGGAATTGTTGACGCTCAGCGTGCCATGTACTTCGACTTCGGTGGCCGGCTGTCCGGGCGCCTGCAAACGCCACACCTGGCGCCGCGCGCCGTAGGCGAACTGCAGGCAGTTGTGCTGCGCCAGATCGGCCGGCAGCTGAGGCGTGCCATGCTGCGACAGATAGCCGGCACTGGCGCAGATACTGCGCGTGTGCGGCGCCAGCAGGCGCGCGATCAGGTTCGATTGCGGGTCGACGTTGCCGATGCGGATGGCCAGGTCGATGGCTTCTTCGGCCAGGTTGGTGACGGCGTCGCTCAGGCGCAGGTCCAGCCTCAGTTCGGGATAGCAGCCTGCCAGCTCGGGCAGCAGCGGCGCGATGTACATGGTGGCGAAAGTGACCGGCGCCGCCACGCGCAGGGTGCCGCGCAGGGCGCTGCGGCCGGAAGCGCCGTCGTCGGCTTCGTCCAGCGCGGCCCGGATGGCGATGGCTTGTTCGTAGTAGGCGCGGCCGCTGTCGGTCAGCGTCACGCCGCGCGTCGAGCGGTTCAGCAGCGGCGCGCCGAGGCGCTGCTCCAGCGCGTCGATCTGCCGCGTGACCGAGGACACGGCCACGCCCAGCTGGCGGGCGGCGGCCGAGAAACCGCCGCTGGCGGCCACCAGCGTAAAGGCGTGCAGTTCGGCGAAACGGTCCATGGTCGCTTTGCGTCCGGCGCAAAAGTATTGACGAATTCGCCTATATTACCATTCGCGCCGCAAAGCCTCATATTCAACTCATACCCATCACTGAGGAAGCTTTATGGACATCACCCGCTTACCCGTCGGCTTCGGCGTCGCCATCGCCAATCTGGATTTACGCCGCGCCAGTCCGCAGGATGCCGCGCAGCTACGCGCCGCGCTGCTGGAACATGGCCTGCTGGTGATACGCGACCAGTCGCTGACGCCCGCCGAGCAGATCGCCGCCAGCGCCATGTTCGGCGAACTGGAGAGTTTCCCGCACCGCGCGCCGGAGCGGCTGCCGCAGATCTTCCCGGTCGCCAGCCGCGCCGAGGACGGTTATACAGACGTCGGCCGCTACTGGCATTCCGACGGTTCGTTCCGCGAAGTGCCGACCGCGATCAGCTTCTGGCACTCGGTCACGGAACCGGAGCAGGGCGGCGAGACCTGGTTTACCGACCTGCAGCAAGCCTATGCCGAACTACCAGCGCAAGAGAAGGAGCGCATCGCCGACGTGCGCACCATCCACCGCAATGGCGTGATCCATCCGCTGGTGATGCCCCATCCCGCGACGGGCATCCCGGCCATCTACCTGAACATGGGATTGACGGCCGGCATCGTCAGCTACCCGCCGCTCTTGTCGGCGCGGCTGCTGACGGCAATCGATGAGCACCTGTCGCGTCCCGGCGCCACCTACAGCCATCACTGGCAGGCCGGCGACGTGGTGGTGGCCGATAACTACCGCATGGCGCACCAGGCCACGCCGATCTCGCGCTCCCAGCGCCGGCTGCTGAACCGCACCACGGTCAGCGGCGAGGGCGTGCTCTGGGGCGCTTAGTGGACGGTTCTGGACCTGTCTAGACGTGTCAAAATGAGTTTGGCCTGGTTACAGCTGCTTGCCCTGCAAGCGCAAGGTCTTGATCGCTGTGCCTGGCCACGCGCATTTTGAAACGCCTTCTTAGGCGATATCGATAACCACCTTGCCGCGTGCGGTGCCGCCGGCCACCACCTGGTGGGCTTCGTTGGCGGTGAAGAGCGTGTAGCGGCCCGCATCCAAGCGCACGGCCATCTGGCCGGCGTCCACCAGCTTGGCCGCCTCGTTCATGATGTGGCCATGGTTGGCGCGGCCTTTGCCGGACAACAGCGGCAGCAGCGTGAACACGCCCGAGTAGGTCGCGGCGCGGAACGACAACGGCGCCAGCGCATGCGTACCCCAGCCCAGGCAGCTGACGACATGGCCGTGATACAGCTTGGCCGCACGGAAGGACGCATCCAGCGTGGCGCCGCCGACGGTGTCGTAGACGATGTCGAAGCCTTCGCCGCCGGTGTGCTGCTGCAGATAGTCGTCCACACTCTCGCTCTGGTAATCGATGAAGGTGGCGCCGTAGCCTTCGATCACGGCGCGGTCCTTGGCGCTGCCGGTGGCATACACAATGGCGCCCTTGGCGCGAGCCAGTTGCACCGCCATGTGGCCGACGCCACCGGCGCCGCCATGCACCAGCACCGTCATGCCGGCACTGACGTGGGCGCGGTCAACCAGCCCTTCCCAGGCGGTGATGAACACCAGTGGCAGCGCGGCGGCGGCGCGCATGTCGATGCTGCGCGGCTTGTGCGCCAGCAGGTCGGCGTCCACCGCTGCGTATTGAGCCAGCGAGCCTGGCACGCCGCCGATACCGCCGGTCATGCCATATACTTCGTCTCCGGGAGCAAAGCCGCTGACGCCGGCGCCGACCGCTTCCACCACGCCGGCCATGTCGATGCCGAGGATGCCGGGTAGCTTGGCCTGCGCATGGCCGCCCTTGCCGGCGACGATCTTGGTATCGAGCGGATTGACGGCGCTGGCGGCGACGCGGACCAGTACTTGGCCAGGACCGGCGGCCGGGCGAGCGACCTCGCTGACGACCAGTGGCTGTTCGAAGGCGTTCAGGACTGCAGCTTGCATGGTGTTCATGGTGTTCTCCTGCGGGTGGATGGATGATGTAGCCAGTATGGGACGGCAGGCGAGCGGGAGAAATGGGGCAAGGCAGGATGCAGTATCCCAGCATATTGGACAATGAGGAGTGCCTATGGATCGTTTAGATGCGTTGAAGGTGTTTTGTGCGGTGGTCGACAGCGGTGGTTTCAGCAAGGCGGCTGAAAAGCTGGGTATTTCCACCTCGTCCGTGACGCACCAGATCGGTACGCTGGAAGCGCATTTCGGCGTCAAGCTGCTGAACCGCACCACCCGCAGCATGTCGCTGACCGACGAAGGACGCCAGTGCGTCGAGCAGGCGCGCTGCTTGCTCGACGACATGAGCGAACTGGAAAGCAGCCTCAATCTTGCGCAGCAGGAGCCCAGCGGTAGCTTGCGGGTCGACTTGCCGGGCATCCTGGCGCGGCTGTACGTGGCGCCGGCCCTGCCGGCCTTCCTCGAGCAGCACCCGGCGCTGAACGTCAAGCTGACCGCCAGCGACCGCCTGACCGATATGGTGGACGAGGGCGTCGACGTGCAGATACGCATAGGCACGCTGTCGAGCTCCAACCTGTTCGCCAAGACGCTCTGCCGCACCAGCTACATCACTTGCGCGTCGCCGGAGTTCATCGCCCGCCACGGCCAGCCGCAGACGCCGGAGCAGCTGGACGAGTTCCGCTGCCTGAGTTTCATCACCCCGCGCGCGCGGCAGATCCGGCCGTGGGCCTTCCAGCGCAACGGCGAAGCGTTCACCCATACGCCGCGCGGCGCGCTGGCCAGCGACCATGTCGAGTCGTTGATCGAGATGGCGCTCGGCGGCGCCGGCATCGTCCAGCATTTCTCGCTATCACTGGCCGCGCATTTGGGCAGCGGCGCGCTGCTGCCCTTGCTGGCGGACTGGCAGGCGCCGGGGCCGGATGTGTCGGTACTATTCCAGCACAAGCAGCAGCGGGCCGCCAAGATCAAGGTCTTCGTCGACTTTGTCGAGGAGGTGTTTCGCAAGGCGCTGGCTACTCCGGGGCGCTAGGCCGAACTTTCGCTAGGGGTCGTATATAGAGCTTTGATTTTATTTGGTTTTTCTAAAAAAATCGCGCCACTACTGGGTACAGGCAGGGTTCACA
>FSZM01000119.1_pt1 | contig 81442 bp, 62 predicted proteins | sample 1638831 | NCBI WGS metagenome assembly FSZM01 (sample SAMEA3914813, study PRJEB12502) | metagenome | biome: forest; material: soil | place: Canada | collected 2011-07-07 | depth 0.3 m
GCATGACGCCGGCCATGATCGTGGCGATCTGCAGGCCGTCAATGCCATAGCGCGCGGTGATGCCGGCCAGGATCGCGATGAAGGCGCCGGTCGGTCCGGCGATCTGGCAGCGGCTGCCGCCCAGCGCCGAGACCAGGAAGCCGGCCACGATGGCCGTGTACAGACCCTGCTCGGGCCGTGCGCCGGAGGCAATCGCAAACGCCATGGCCAGCGGCAGCGCGACGATGCCAACGGTGACCCCGGCCACCAGATTGGGAATGATGTGGCTTTTGCCAAATAAGCCGTCGCGCCGGGCGCGCAAAAGATTAATCATGATGATTCTGCCATTTTCCTCAGCCGGTCCACTGTGCTTACAGTACTCCCGCAGCGCCGGATGGGCGCGGTATTTTAGAAAAAACATCGCAGCTGTAAGGAATTGAAGAGGTGTTAAAGCTATGTGATATGATTTTCAAATTGAAATAGCATTATAATGTAATGGTAATCATATGTCCTATCGTCCAGCTAGCGTGTCGCCTCTGCCGCCCTGTTTTCAACTCCAGGTCCGAAGTGGCATGGCGAGGCTGCCAGCGAGCGCGCTGCCGCCGCCTCACCTGATGGAGCGGCTGCGGCACTACATTGCCTCGATGCTGCTGGCCGAGGGGTTGCCGCCCAGTACCCGTTGCATCACCATGCTACTGACCCGATTTTCACAACTGCTTGCACAGTCCAACAGCGGTAAGCCTGTCGTCTATCAAAGACGCAAGTCCTTGGCCCTGATGTTCGATGTCTTTTCGCTGCAAAGTGAGATGCGCATAGACTCGCCGGACGAGCTGGTGCTGGGCTATACCCAATCGATGATGGCTTGTCTGCTGTTGCAACCGGCGCCGCGCCAGATAGGCATGATCGGATTGGGCGGCGGTTCACTGGCCAAGTTTTGTTATCGGCATTTGCCGGGGGCGTCGATATCGGTGGCGGAAATTGATGCCGACGTGATCGCGTTGCGTGAGCAATTCCGCATACCGGGAGACGATGAGCGGCTGGCGGTGCACTGTATCGACGGCGCTCAATTTGTGCAGCAGGCGTTGGGCCGTTACGATGTGCTGATGGTCGATGGCTTCGATCAACGGGGCCAGCCGCCGCAGTTGTGCAGCCAGCGCTTTTACGATGATTGCTACCGGACCCTGCATGCCGGCGGCGTGCTGGTGGTGAACCTGGCCAACGACGATCTGCGGGAAACGGCGGCCTACGTGGAACGCATGCGCCGCAGTTTCGACGGGGCGGTGATCGTGATGGATGCCTTTGATTCACTCAACACCATCGTGTTTGCTTGCAAGGGGGGGATGGCAGGCCTGGATACTGGCCTGTTGCTGCAGCGGATACCACAGCTAGACATGCTGCATCCGCTCATCCTGCGCGCCACCGCGCAGAGCATTCTGTCGCAGCGGCACCCGATGGTGCGTCTGCCCTGGCAGGAGTGAGGCCCTGCCGGCGTGGCGTCCTTAGAGATGAGACGACCTAAGGCAGAGGAACAGCTCCCGATGGCGCATCTGCAGGGACGCAGAACAAGTGCGGCAGCCCTTGGCCTCGCACTTTTTTCGGGCTTCCCTGGGGGGGGCGTTGCGGGGAGTGATACCGGAAATGTTGCTTCAGATTTCCATGCGGGCATGACGCCGACATCACTTAGGCTAGCAAAAAAACGCGCGCCAACTCCCCTCGATGGTAACGACATCAATGAGCGGGGCGCGCCGGCGCTGCGCTGGCAGCGAGGCCGGAAATGACGTGGCGTGCAGTATTAGCTTGGCCTACCTAAAGGCCTGGTTCCGCGCCGCGCGCGCGTTCCATCTCGATCATCGCTTCAGCGCCGGTGGTGACGTAGTCGACGATACGCTCCACCACGTCGTCGCTGATCTGTGCGAAGCGGGCGCCGGCGCGGTAGCGGCCTTCGGAGCCGACCGGACGGCTGTACAGCACGTCCAGCAGCACGTCATTGCGGATATGGCTGCCCGGGAAACTGAAGCAAAACGCGTAATGCCCCGGCGCCAGTTCTTCCTCCGTCACGAACGCTACCCCCATGCGTGCGATGTCGATGATGTGCGCCGGCCATGACTGCTCACCCGTGATGCTGGTGACCCCGGCTTCAACCTGCAGCAGGCGGCGTACATGTTCTCTTCGAAAATCCATCGGACGCTTCTCTCTGGGTAGCTGCCGTCATCACGGCCGGCGCGCGCGGCCCGTCGGCCGCCCCTGTTCTCGCCGTCTATCGTACACACGTTTATTGCCACAAAGGAAGGGCTATTTTACAGGCATGCGCGGCATGCCTGTAGAAACGTTTGCACGTTTATTGCCAGAAAGGAAGTGCTATTTTACAGGCATGTGGGGGCATGCCGATAGAAATTGGGCCTATGGGGGAGATCAGGCGCTGCGCCGTTGTCCGGCCGCATCGGCGCGGCGGCAGAAGTGCTCGACCAGTGCCCGGTGCGTGGGCAAATCGGCCAGTGCGCGCTGCGCCACCTGGGCGATCATCTGGCATTGCTGGCGCGCCGCGTCGAAGTGCGGCAGGGCCGCTTTGCTGGCATGCAACCGGGTCGGAAACTCCATCCCGTACAGCACATATTGCCAGCTCGACGGCGGATACATCTCCAGGTCGACGATGAAATCCATGCGGTGCGGCGGCCGGCTGCGCCACATGGCCAGCTTGTCGCGCAGCGTATGCGGGATGCTGGCCGGATCGGCGTTATCGATCCAGAACTGGCTGTCGGTGCGCTGCGACAGGCAGTAGTGCAGCTTGACGAAATCGACGATGCGCTCGTAGCGCGCCTTCATCATCTGGTTGAACACCTTGGCCACCGGCGCCATGTCGCCATGGTGCGGGAACAGGTAACTGACCAGGTAGGCCGCCGTTTCAATCAAGCCGATGCCGGACGATTCCAGCGGCTCCAGGAAGCCGCTCGACAGGCCGACCGCCACGCAGTTCTTGATCCACTGGGTTTCGCGGTAGCCCACGTTCAGTTGCAACTGGCGCGGATGCAACTGCGCGCTGGCCGGGCCTATGTATTCGCGCAACACTTGCTCGGCCCGCGCGTCGTCCGTGTGGCGGCTGGAATACACATAGCCGATGCCGCGTCGTTCATGCAGGCCGATGTCCCAGGTCCATCCCGCCTCATGCGCGGTGGCGATGGTGTACGACGGGATGGGCGTGTCCGGCGTTGCATATGGCACCTGCATCGCCAGCGCGCGGTCGACAAACAGCACGTCGCGGACGCTGCGAAACGGCGAACCCAGTGCGTCGCCGATCAGTGCGGCGCGAAAGCCCGTGCAGTCGATGTACAAGTCGGCCGTCAGCGCGCCGTTTTCCTTGGTGTGCACGGCGGCGATGGCGCCGTCGCCATCGAGCTCGACCCGCTCTACCGTGGCCAGGATCTGCGTCACGCCCAGCGATTGCGCGTGGCGGCACAGCAGCGCGGCGAACTTGCCGGCGTCGAAGTGGTAGGCGTAGTTCAGCGGTCCCATGAAGTCGGCGTCACTGGGGCGCTTGGGCGCGTGCGAGGCATCGGCGATGTGCTTTTGCATGGTCACGGCGGCGGCAAAGCCCTGGCCCGGCGCGGCCGCACCTTGCAGCCAGTAGGGCAGCAGCTCGGGGCCGTCGGGACGCTGGCTGGGCAGGCTGAAGGGGTGGAAGTAGTGGTCGTTGCCTTCGCTGCCGGCAGGGCGTACCCAGTGGGCGAACTTGACGCCCTGCTTGAAGGTGGCGTTGCACTCGCCGATGAAGGTCGCTTCATCGATGCCGATCGCCGCCAGCGTGCCCCGAATCGACGGGAAGGTGCCTTCGCCGACGCCGATGATGCCGATTTCCCTCGATTCCACCAAGGTCACCTTGACGCTGGCGGGATCGGCGGCGTCGATGCCCAACGTGCGGGCCAGAAAGGCGGCGGTGAGCCAGCCGGCGGTGCCGCCGCCGACGATCAATACGTGTTGAAGCGGTTTCATGGCGGGTCCTGTCTCCGTGGGTGCCTGACATTCAAAAAGCAACGCCGACACGATTTTTAAATTGACATCGTTGTTCAGAATTATGTACCATGAAATCGATTTCACAAACACAGAAATCGTTTTCAGTTGTTTTGAAAACGTTTTCAAGCAACATGAAATCGTTTTCGACGATAAATGTTAGCTACGCCGGCCCTCGGCGAACGCTACGATAAAGGAGACTTATGAACGTCCGCGTATCCCCGTCCGGGAAGCTGTTGCCATCCCCGATACAAATGGCCATCCTCGCTCTGCTGGCCGGCACCCATGCTGCTTATGCAGCCGATACCGCCGCCGCACCCGCAGCGGCGCCGGTGGCCACCTCTGCCACCGAAGGCAATGCCGGCGTGATGGCCGAGGTGTACGTCACCGCGACCAAGCGCACCACTTCGCTGCAAAAAACTCCGGTCGCTGTGACCGCGCTGAACGCCGCCGCCCTGGACGATGCCCACGTGCAGACCATCCAGGACGTCGTCAGCCTGGTACCTGGCTTCCAGGCCACCACCCAGGGTGACCACGGCGTGATCACCATGACCCTGCGCGGCGTCGGCAACGACAGCGCCAAGACCGAATACGCCGACCCGGAAGTGGCCACCTTCGTCGACGGCATCTACTCGCCGCGTCCGGAAGGCGCGACTGCGCTGCTGTTCGACCTGGAAGCGATCGAAGTGCTGCGCGGACCGCAAGGCACGCTGTGGGGCCGTAACTCATCGGTCGGCGCGGTCAACATGCAGACCGCCAAGCCGGAAATCGGCAGCACCGCCGGCAGCTTCGAAGGCGGCTACGGCAGCTACAGCCGGGTCGGTACGCGCGGCGCGTTCAATATACCGATCAACGATGTGGCAGCACTGCGCGTGGCCTTCGTCCACGAGCAGCACGATGGCTACGTCAACTACCAGAGCCCGAGCATTGCGTCGCTGGCCGACCAGCATGCCGCTGCCGATCCAGTGATTGCTGCATGGAACACGGCGCACCCGAACAACCCGATCGGCTTCCAGCCGCTGAACTCCAACCAGTTCGTGCAGAGCGGCCAGAAATACGGCGCGCAAGACCAGAGCGCGGTGCGCCTGAGCCTGTTGTGGAACATCACCCCGCAGCTGAAGTGGAACGTTTCGGCCGAGAAGTACCTGGACCGCGGCGCGCCTAACATGAACCTGATGCAGACTCCGCGTCCGGGCCAGGACTTCTGGTCGGCGCTGATCGACACCGCGCCTTCAGTACACCGCGACTCGAACTCGTTGCGCAGCCGCCTGGACTACAGCATCAACAACGACATGTCGCTCGCTTACATCGCGGGCTACTCCAGCTTCCGCGGCACCTCGAGCTTCGACCAGGACGGCGGCGTGACCATGCCGACCAGCTTCACCACCGGCGCTACCTACCAGGCCGACAACGTGGTGTCGTCGCACTACCGCAACTACAGCCACGAGCTGGAACTGCAATCGACCGGCAAGCGTAAACTCGACTGGCTGCTTGGCCTGTACTATGCCAACGAAAACAACGCCATCCGCTTCGACATTCCCATCATGAACGGCACCCAGCAGGGCACCGTGGGCTGGCAGGGTTCCTTCATCCAGCCTAAGGAAACCGTGGATTCGTCGGCGGCCTTCGGCCAGGCTACCTGGAACGTGGCCGACAGCTGGCACCTGACCGGCGGCCTGCGCTATACCTCGGACGAACGCAAGAATATCGGCGGCACCAACAACGGCTGGAATGATCCGAATGGCCTGGCAGCGCAGATCCCGGTCAATCCGAGCATCAACCCGCTGCAGCCTGGTAACGGCTTCGCCACCTACCAGAACAACGACGGCAAGTTCACCGGCCACAAGCTGACCGGCCTGGCGCGCGTGGGCTACGATATCAACAAGGACTCGATGATCTACGCCAGCGTCTCGACCGGCTACAAGTCGGGCGGCCTGCAGGACGGTGGCGTGCCATACGGCGCCGAGACCCTGACCAACTACGAGATCGGCACCAAGAGCACGTTCCTGGGCGGCACTGTTCGCATGAACAATGCGCTGTACTACGAGAAGTTCAAGGGCTTCCAGTTCTCCGCTCCGGTGACGCTGCCTAGCGGCGACCATGCACTGAGCACCTTCAACGCCGAAGGCGCGAAGATCTACGGTTTTGAGTCCGAGATCGCCGCCAAGCTGACCAAGGAAGACCGTGTGCAGGTGACCGCGGCGTTCACTCACGCCGAACTGCAGCACCTGATCGGCGGTAGTAACGACTACCTGCTGCCGGCCTGCCCGATCAGCGGCATCGCCCACTGCCTGGACGTGACCGGCAACACCATGCCGCACTCGCCGCATTTCAGCGCACAGGTTCAGTACCAGCACAGCTTCGCGCTGGCGGACGGCACGCTGATCCCGCGTGTCAGCCTGCACTACGAAACCGCCAGCTGGCTGAGCGTGTTCAACCTGGGCGAGCCGGATCGTCAGAAGTCGTACACCCGCACCGATATGGGGCTGCGCTACGACTCGAACAAGTCGTGGTACTTCGACGCCTTCGTCCGCAACGTCGAAGACGGCAAGATCAAGACCAGCGCGCAGAACGGCTTCGGCGGCATCTGGCAAGCGCAGTATCTGCCACCACGCACCTTCGGCATCAACGTAGGCAAGACGTTCTAAGTCTCTCCATGTAATTGCTGTGTAGTCCTGTGGGTCCTTCAGCCCCGCTCCCTAGCCGGCGCGGGGTTTTTTTACGGCCGTAGCGGGCTGCTGGCAGGCCCATGCACCTTCAGCCCTGCCGGAGCCACGTCGTGTTCTGTCGCGCCGCCTCTGGTGCGTCGTGCCGGGCGTGGGCATGAGGGCAAAGCCGGCTTGCGCCGGCTTTGCTGTGCTACCCGTGCGCCGTATGGCGTGCCACTGGGCTCATGCGCCGTCCTTGTGATGGAACGGTGCGAACCAGGTGACCAGGAAGGAAGGGAGGGTGGCGATCATGACGAAGCCGAAGTAGCTGACGTAGCCCAGCATCTGCTGCAAGTGGCCGCTGACGACACCGGTGACCATCATGCACAGCCCCATCAAACCGGTGCCGAACGCATAGTGGGTGGTGGTGTATTTACCCGGTGCCAGCTGCTGCATCAGGTAGATCATGAAGCCCACCGAACCGAAACCGAAGAAGAATTTTTCGACCGCCACGCCGGCGCTGATGACCACCAGGCTGTGCGGCTGGTAGATGCTCATCAACAGGAAGGTCACGTTGGGGATGTTGACCGCGCAGCACAGCAGGAACAAGGTAGCCGGCAAGCCGCGCTTGGCGACAAACAGCCCGCCCAGCAGAGAGCCCAGCAGCACCGCGATCAGCCCATACGTGCCATACACCAGCCCCAGCATTTCGTTCGACAGACCCAGGCCGCCTTGCGCCACCGGATCGACCATGAAGAACGGTCCGATTTTTTCCAGCAGTCCGATGGACAGGCGGAACAGGAAGGCAAACGACACCATCAGCCACACATCGCGCTTCTGGAAGAAGGTGACGAAGGAATCCTTGAGGATGAAGGCCGCTTCGGCCACCGAGGCCGGTGCGTTTTCCGCCTTGGCGCCGTCGGGCATCACGCGCAGGTGCCACAGGGCCATCAGCACGGTAATGCCGGCCACGATGAAGAAGATGATGCGCCATGCATCGATCCACTGCGGTCCGAACACGCCGGCCTGGTGGTGGAAGTAGTGGCTGTGCAGCCAGCCGCTCAGGTACACCAGGGCGCCGGATGCGACGATGGGGCCGACGTTCCAGCTCAGACTCTGGATGCCGCAGTACAGCGACTGCGTGCGCGCATCCAGCGACGTCACATACACGCCGTCCGACGCGATGTCCTGCGTGGCGCCGATCAGCGACAGCACGCCAAACAGGAACACCAGCAGCGCCATATAGCCCGGCAGCGCCATTGCCAGCGCGACGCCACCGAAGCCCAGGCCGATGCTCAGCTGCGCGCACAGCACGAAGAACTTCTTGGTGCGGTACATTTCAACGAAGGGCGCGAACAGCGGCTTGATGGTGTAGGCCAGGATCAGATAGCTGGCGTATTGCGCCGCCTGGCCGTTGTCCATGCCCAGGTTCTTGAACATGATGGCGGTCACGCTGGTCAGCATCACATAGGTCAGCGCCATCGTGAAGTAGCCCGACGGGACCCACAGCAGCGGCGTGCCGCGCGACAGCATCGAGCGCCATAGCGACCGCGGCGGTGTGGAGGGGGGCGCTGCGGGCTGCTCTTGCTGCTTGGGCTCGATGGTGGATGGCGCGGTTTGCATGGTGTCGTCCTCGTTGTTCTCGTTGGATTTTATGTCATCCGGCGCGAACGCCAGATGCGGCATCGGCGCGGCAGCTGTTGCTGTCGCGCCGATGAGCGCTGCGCTACTCTCGGTGAACTCCTTAACGTCCGCGCTGCGCCGCCACGAACGAGCGATACCACAGGGCGCTATGCTTGAGCGTGCGTTTCTGCGTCGTGTAGTCTACATGCACGATGCCGAAGCGCTTGGCGTAGCCCGAATTCCACTCGAAGTTATCGAGCAGGCTCCACAGGAAGTAGCCTTGCACGTCGACGCCTTGTTCCATGGCGTCGGCCAGCGCCGCCAGATGGCGCTGCACGAAATCGATGCGCTGGGTGTCGGGTACCTCGCCGTCGATGACGGTGTCGCGGTTGGCCATGCCGTTTTCCGTGATGTAGATCGGCGGCAGGTCGTACTCGCCCTTCAGCTTGAGCAGCAACTCGGTCAGGCCTTGCGGATAAATCTCCCAGCCCATGTCGGTCAGTCCCAGTTTGGCTGCCGGCTTGCGCGGCGGTTCTTCGGTGCTGCAGAAGGCACGGAAGTAGTAGTTCACGCCGAGGAAGTCAATCGGCTGCTGGATATCTCTGAAATCGTTATCATTGACCGCCGGCGCATTCGCGCCGTGGACTTGCAACGCCAGTTGCGGATAGCGGCCCTTGAAGATCGGATCCATAAACCACTGCACCGAGCGCGCGTATTCGAATTGAGCAGCGGCGCTGTCGGCCGGGCTATCGGTGGCCGGATCGGCGGTCCACTGATTCAGTACGATGCCCAGCTTGGCCGAACTGCCGGCCGCGCGCATGGCCTGTATCGCCAAGCCATGCGACAGCAGTAGGTGGTGCGATACCTGGATCGCCTGTTTGGCATCGGCCACGCCCGGCGCGAACTGCGCGTTGCCGTAGCCGAGGTTGGCCGTGCACCACGGCTCGTTGTGTGTTGCAATCGTTTTCAAGCGATGGCCAAAACGGCGCGCCACTTCGCCGGCGTACACGGCAAAGTGCTGGGCGGTGTCGCGGTTCAGCCAGCCGCCTTGGTCCTGCAGGCCCTGCGGCAAGTCCCAGTGGTACAGCGTGACGTGCGCGTCTATGCCCTTGCTTTCCAGTTCGCTCAGCAAACGGTCGTAAAAGGCGAAACCGGCTTCGTTCCACGCGCCCTGGCCCTGCGGCTGCACGCGCGACCAGGCGATCGAGAAGCGGTAGGCCTCGGCGCCCAGGCTGGCCATGATGCCTACGTCTTCAGGATAGCGGTGGTAGTGGTCGCAGGCGATGTCGCCGTTGCTGCCGTCGATGACTTTGCCGGGAGTGTGGCTGAACGTGTCCCAGATCGATGGGCCTTTGCCGTCCGCCGTGGCGCCGCCCTCAATCTGGAATGCGCTGGTGGCCACGCCCCAGATGAAGGAGGGTGGAAATTGCTTGAAGTCGGTCATGTGGTGTCGAAATTATATGGATTGGAAGAGTTTGAAAACGATTTCATGTCTCCTGGATTGATTAGACCTCAAGCGCAAACCGGTGTCAATCTTTTGCTGCAATCGGGCCGGCAGGCAAGCGCTGGCGCGGTTTCGGGGGGGATAGGCGGGGCTGATATAATGCCGCCTTGCTTCATCTTTACTTATCGATACGGTTTATTTCATGGCTTCCGACACCCCAAGCAACGGCCCAGCGCGGCAAATGCTCTACGACCCGACCGAACACCGCATCCGCAGCTTCGTCACCCGCGCCGGCCGCCTGTCGACCGCGCAGGCGCGCGCGCTGGAGGAACTGGGGCCGAAGTTCATGATCGGATACGCCAAGGCGCCGCTCGATTATGAGCAGGCCTTTGGCCGCAAGGCGCCGGTGGTGCTGGAAATCGGCTTCGGCATGGGCGGCACCACCGCGCACATCGCCGGCGTGATGCCGGACAAGGATTTCATCGGTGTCGAAGTGCACACGCCGGGCGTGGGCAGCCTGCTCAAGCTGATCGGCGAACAGGGCCTCACCAACCTGAAGGCGATCCAGCACGACGCGGTGGAAGTACTGAACAATATGATTCCGGACGGCTCGCTGCACGGCGTGCATATCTATTTCCCGGACCCATGGCACAAGGCGCGCCACAACAAGCGCCGTTTGATCCAGGCGCCGTTCGTCAAGTTGCTGGTGCAGAAGCTGGCCGTGGGGGGGTATCTGCATTGCGCCACCGACTGGGAAGATTACGCGGTGCAGATGCTGGAGGTGCTGGGCGCGGAAGAGGGCTTGCACAATACCGCTGAGGGCTATGCGCCGCAGCCGGCCTATCGTCCGCTGACCAAGTTTGAAAACCGCGGCCTCAAATTGGGCCACGGCGTGTGGGATCTGGTGTTCAGCAAGAAGTAAGAACTACTCCAGCGGTTCGATTTCAAGCAGCACGAAATAGGACAGTTGCTTGCCCTGCCAGTAGTGGCCACCACGTATCATCGCATTACAGGTGGTGGGCTTGTCCGCGATTTCCTTCAGCGCCAGCAGGCTGCGGAACTTCAGCGCCGCCTTGGGCGAGAGCTGCCCCACCAGCCGCCCTGCAATAAACACCGTCACCGCCTTGTACTCATACGGATTGTCGTCATCGGGCACCAGCGTCGCCTGGTAGCGCGTCATGGCCGGCGATTCGCCATGTTCGCCCGCCAGCTCCTTGAGCACCGGCTGGAATTTCGACTCGATGACCACCTCCACCTGAAAACGTCCCGCGTCGGACCAGTGGCAGGCGGGCGCTTCAGCCGGCGGCACCGGCTGATACGGCTTGGCCGCCGGCAGCACCGGCGCCGCGCGGCGCGGGCCGCCGCGGGCGATGGCATACACCACCAGCGCGGTGACGGCGATGATCAATATCGAAATGGCAAATTGCATGGCGGCTTAGGTTGTCAGTAGAAGGCTGCCATCTTAACGCATCCCCCTGGCCTGATACACCGTCTGCCCGCCCACCACGGTCTGCAGCACCTTGATGTTGGCGATGTCCTCGGCCGGGATGGTGAAGAAATTGCGGTCCAAAACAATCAGATCGGCCAGCTTGCCCACTTCCAGCGAACCGGTGTCGGCTTCCTGGCGTAGCGTGTAGGCGGCATTGATGGTAGCGGCACGCAGCACGGCGGCGCGCGGCATGCCGGGATCTGGCCCCAGTGCGCCGGCAAATTCGGCGCCGGCCGATGGCGCATTGGTGCGGGTGACGGCGACCTTCAGCGCAAACCATTCGTCCAGCGCGTCCACCGGCCAGTCGCTGCCGAAGACGATGCGCGCGCCGGCATTGAGCAGCAGTGATTGCGGCTCCAGCAGCCGGTAGCGTTCGGGGCCGAGGTAGTCCTTCAGGCCTGCCACCGTGTCCGGCGCAGGTTTTCCCCACTGGAAGGAGAGTACGGCGCTGGCGTCCAGCTGGGCGTAGCGCGGGAAGTCGGCCGGGTCGACGATCTCGTCATGCGCCAGCCCGGGCCGGGCATTCTTGCCTTCGGGCTGGGAGCGCAGGTACTGCACCGCGTCCAGCGTTTCGCGCACGGCACCGTCGCCGTCGACGTGGATGTGGGGATCGATGCCGGCCTTGGCCAGTCCGACGAAGATGGCTTGCAGCGCAGCGGGCGGGAAGTAGGTCGGTGGGCCCTTGCTGTCGCCGGGAGCGAAGTGCGGATGCGACTCGCTGCCTTGATTGACCCAGTACGGCGCCAGCATGGCGCCGGTGAAGGAAGGCGCGGCGATGACGCCGTCCATGTACAGCTTGGCCTGGCTGATGTTGATGCCGGGCTTGATGGTGATAGCTCCCTGGTCGTATCTACGGGCAGTCTGCACCATCTTTGCCACTGCTTGTTCAGGATGCGCGCCTTCTTCCGGCGGGATCTGTGGCGCGAAGTGGGCACGGGCGGTCAGCTTGCCTTGCTGGTGCAGCGCGCGGAAGGCGTCGAGGATTTCGGCATCGCTGTCGGCGTCAAGGAAGGTGGTGACGCCTTGTGCGGCGATGGCCTTGACGGCGGCGGCGGCGCCGGCCAAGTCCTGCGCCGGCGTGGCAGGCGGCAGCATTTTCTCGATCAGGTCCATCGCCGAGTCTTCGAGGATGCCGGTGGCATCGCCGGCGGCGTCGCGGACGATTTTGCCGGCGACGGGATCGGGGGTGTCACGCGTGATGCCGGCCAGCTTGAGGGCCTTGGTGCTGGCCAGCGTGGAGTGGCCAAAGGAGTTGCGCACGGCGACCGGCTGCCCGGTGCGCAGCGCGTCCAGCGTTGCGCGGCTGGTTTCGACGCCGGCCGGCAGCATGCTTTGCTGGAACCAGTTCACCACGAACAGCCATTTGTTCGGGTCTGGGTCCTGGTCGGCACAGGCCTGGATGCGGGCCTGGAATTGCGGCACCGTCAGCGGCTCGTAATTGAGGTTGCAGTGCAGCAGGCGCTTGCCGCCGGAGAGCGGATGCATGTGGGCATCGATCAGGCCCGGCATCAACATGCGGCCGTGCAGGTCGATGACCTTGGTACGCTTGCCTTTCAGGGCCAGTGCGCCCTGGTTGTCGCCGACGTAGACGATGCGGCCAGAGCGCACGGCCAGCGCCTGCTGCACGCTGTCCTTGGCGTCGACAGTATAGACATAGCCGTTTTTGTAGATGGTTTCGGCCGGCATATTGGCCACTGCGTCCGCTGCGGCGGCGACCCCGGTCAGCGTGCATGTCATTGCGGCGATTGCGCCGCGCTTGATCCAAGCGGTGTGTATGGCCATGCAGCTTCCCTCATGCAGTTGATCAGGTGGTGGCGACCCTGGCGCGTGATGGCAGTGGCAGGAAGGCCAGCAGATTGCCGGCCAGGACCAGCGCCAGTGCGCACAGCGCCAGCGGCGTCCAGCGGTAGCCTTCGTACACGGTGGAAATGGTCAGCGCGACGATGGGGAATAATACCGTGGAATAGGCAGCGCGGTCCGGGCCGATTCGGCCGACCAGCAACAAATACGCGGTGAAGCCGATCACCGAGCCGGGGATGGCCAGGTATAGCAGGGCGCCCACGTAACGCGGGTTCGGGTCCAGCGCAAACGGCATGCCCATCGCGAAGGCGGACACGCCGAGGATGCTGGAGCCGATCAGCATGGCCCAGGTGTTGGTCAGCCATGGCGTCAGGCCCAGCGATTGCATGCGGCTCGAGAGCAGGTTCCCGCACGAGAAGCACAGCGTGCCGGCCAGGGTCAGTGCCAGGCCGAACAGCAGTGCGCTGTCGTGCCAGTGGCCTTGCATTTGCGGCGCGAACAGCAGCACGATGCCGGCCAGGCCAAGCAGCGCGCCGGCCATCACCTGGCGGCGGATCGGGCGGCCCATGAAGATGCGGCCGTTGATGGCGTTCCACAGCGGCGCGGTGGAGAACACCACCGCTTCCAGCCCGCTGGTGACCCATTGGCTGGCGTAGTAAAAGCAGAGAAAGTTACAGCAGAACAGGGCGACGCCTTGGGCGAACAGGTAGCGCCAGGCCTGGCGCGGCGGCCACACGGGGCGGCGGGCGATCAACTGGATGGCCATCAGCACGGCGGCCGCCAGCCAGAAGCGGTAGGCGATGGACACCGGCGCCGGCACCACGCCGAGCTGGAAGGTGATCGCGATCCAGGTGGTGCCCCAGATCAGGACAGTGAGCAGGTAGAGGAAGATGTTCATGGGCGTGTGGGCAGGCAAGTGGAGGCTGCAGCATGCGCCAGACCGGCGCGCGGCACTTGTCTGAAATTGCGCATCGCCAGCGCGCTTGTCTGATCTTGCGCATTTGCCGCCGCCCGTCGAGCAGCAGCTGGCCCTTCATGCTAGACTTTCCGCTAACTCTGCCCATTCGAACCGCGCAATGCCTGCCCGCTCCGTCCCTGTCGATGCTGCATCTCTCCCGCCGGGACTGATCTCGCACACGGTCTTTCGCACCATGGCCTCGACCGACGCGGAACTGGAGCGCTTTGCTCCGCTGGGCGACAAGCTGGTGCTGGCCATCTGGCGCCGTGATACGGAAATCGCCGAAACCATCTACAAGCGGCCCGGCCACCACACGCTGTCCTACTACATGGGCGGTGGCTACCGCACCGAACGCGACGAACTACCCGGCCGCTTTGGCGGCCCCAAGCTACTCTGCACGCTGCCCGACTGGCACGAATCGAGTTGGACGGTGCGCGGTCCGCTGCGCTTCCTGCACGTCTACTTCCTGCCTGAGCATTTCACCCGCCGCGCCGTGGTGGAGCTGAACCGCGAGCCGCGCGAGCTGACGCTGGTCGACCGCACCTACTTCGAACACGCCCGCATCGCCCAGCTCTGCGCAACGCTGGCGCATATGCCGTGGGACGGCCCCGATGACCTGCTGCGCGCCAACGAGGTAACTCACGAAATCCTGAGCGAACTGCTGCTGTCGCAAGCGATGCCGCGCCGCGAGCTGCGCTTGCGCGGCGGCCTGGCGCCGGTAGTGCGGCGCCGTCTGGCGGACTATATCGAGGAAAATCTGGCGCAGAACATCACGCTGGGCATGCTGGCGCAACTGGCCTGCATGTCGGAGTACCACATGGCGCGCATGTTCCGCGCCTCGTTCGGGATGCCGCCATCGGCATGGATCGCGGCGCGCCGCATCGAACGGGCGCGTACGCTGTTGAAAACCACCACCTGGCCTTTGCAGCAGGTGGCCGATGCGTGCGGCTACGCGAACCTGAGCCACTTCAGCCACCGCTTCAGCGACAGCGTTGGCGCGCCGCCCAGCCGTTACCGCAGCATCCTGCGCAGCTGAAGATTTAATCCATCTCCGTGATCATGGCGACGATCTCGTCGCCATACGACGCCAGTTTCTTCTCGCCCACGCCGGACACGCCGCGCAGATCGGCCAGCGACCTCGGCCGCGCCTTGGCAATCTCGCGCAGCGTCGCATCGACAAAGATCACATACGCCGGCACGTTATGCGTGCGTGCCGTCTCCACGCGCCACCAGCGCAGCTTGTCGAAGATGGCCTGTTCGCGCGGTGACAAATCGGTCTCCACATAACCCTTGGCAGCGCGGCTTGGGCTCTTCTGCTTGACCGGTTTCTGGTACTGGCGCAGCTGTACCTTCTGCCCGCCCTTGAGCACCGGACGCGCCGCGTCGGTCAGCTTGAGCGAACTGAATTGCTCATGATCGACCGTCACCAGGCCCAGCGCGATCACCTGGCGCAGGATGGCGCGCCATTCCTGCTCGCTGCGGTCGGCGCCGATGCCGAACACCGACAGCGAGTCGTGATGCCAGGTCTTGATGCGCTCCGTCTCCACGCCGCGCAGCACCTCGATCACATGGCCGGCCGCAAAGCGTTGGTCAACGCGATAGATCGCCGACAGCAGCTTTTGCACCGGCACCGTGCCGTCGAAGGACACCGGCGGGATCAGGCAGGTATCGCAATTGCCGCAAGGCGTAGATTGCTCGCCGAAGTAGTCCAGCAAGCGCATGCGGCGGCAGCTCAAGGTCTCGCACAGGCCCAGCATGGCGTCCAGCTTCATGCCCAGCACGCGCTTGAAGGTTTCGTCGGCTTCCGATTCGTCGATCATGCGGCGCTGGAGCACCACGTCCTGCAGGCCGTAGGCCATCCAGGCGCTGGCCGGTTCGCCGTCGCGGCCGGCGCGGCCCGTCTCCTGGTAGTAGCCCTCGATGCTCTTCGGCAGATCCAGGTGACAGACGAAGCGCACGTCCGGCTTGTCGATGCCCATGCCGAAGGCGATGGTGGCGCACATGACGATGTTCTCTTCGCGCAGGAAGCGGGCCTGGTTCGCGGCGCGCTTGGTGTGATCCATGCCGGCGTGATAGGCCATCGCGCGCACGCCGTTCTCGTTCAGGAATTCGGCGGTTTCCTCGACCTTCTTGCGCGACAGGCAGTAGACGATGCCGCAGTCGCCGGCATGCTCGGTGGTGATGAAGTCCAGCAGTTGCTTGCGGCCGTTGGCCTTTTCGACGATCTGGTAGCGGATGTTCGGGCGGTCGAAGGACGACACGAACTGCATCGCGTCTTGCAGTTGCAGGCGGTGGACGATTTCGGCACGGGTCTGCTGGTCGGCGGTCGCGGTCAGCGCGATGCGCGGCACCTTGGGGAACTGCTCGTGCAGCACCGACAGCTTGATGTACTCGGGGCGGAAGTCGTGGCCCCATTGCGAGACGCAGTGCGCCTCGTCGATGGCGAACAGCGCGATGTTCGAATCCTGGAACAGGTTCAGGCAGCGTTCCGTCATCAGGCGTTCGGGCGCCACGTAGACCAGGTCGATCTGGCCGGTGCGCACCAGGCGCTCGATGCGGTTGGCTTCTTCGTAGGACTGGGTCGAGTTCAGGAAGGCGGCGCGCACGCCCACTTCGGCCAGCGCGTCGACCTGGTCCTGCATCAGGGCGATCAGCGGCGAGATGACGACGCCGACGCCGTCGCGCACCAGCGCGGGAATCTGGTAGCACAGCGACTTGCCGCCGCCGGTGGGCATCAGGACCAGCGCATCGCCGCCGCCGCTGACGTGGCCGACGATTTCGGCCTGCTGTCCGCGGAAGGCCGGGTAGCCGAACACGGTCTGCAGCAAGTGCAGTGCGCGTTCTGCGCGGGTTTGCGTCACATCGTGCGCTGTATCCTGAGGACTCATGACTGTACTACTTGCTTTCCTTAGTCGGCCCAGACGATGATGCCCAGATAGCCGGTCGCCAGTACCATCAGGCCGAAGGCGATGCGGTACCAGGCAAATACGGTGAAGGTGTGCGAGCTGATATAACGCAGCAGCCAGCGTACGCACAGGAAGGCCGACACGAAGGCGGCCACGGTGCCGATCGAGAACATCGGCAGGTCGGCGGCCGACAGCAGCGCGCGTTCCTTGTACAGCGAATAGACGGTCGCGCCCATCAGGGTCGGGATCGCGAGGAAGAACGAGAATTCGGTGGCAACTTTGCGCGACAGGCCGAACATCATGCTGCCCATGATGGTGGCGCCGGAACGGCTGGTGCCGGGAATCAGCGCGAATGCCTGGGCAATGCCGATCTTCAGCGCGTCGACCGGGGTGATGTCGTCGACCGAGTTAATGCGGGCCATGGCGGGATTGGCTTTTTCGCGCTTTTCCACCCACAGGATGACCAGCGCGCCGATGATGAAGGCCATCGCCACCGGCACCGGTGCGAACAGCTTGGCCTTGATGGCCTTGTTGAACAGTACCCCCAGAATGGCGGCTGGCAGGAAGGCGATCACCACATTGAGGGCGAAGCGCTGCTGCAGGCGGTCGCTGAACAAGCCGCTCAGGACGGCGGCGATGCGGACGCGGTATTCCCAGCAGACGGCGAAAATGGCGCCGGCCTGGATCACGATCTCGAATACTTTCATTTTTTCTTCCATGCCCTGGAAGCCCAGCAGGTGTTCGGCCAGGATCAGGTGGCCGGTGGAAGAAATCGGCAGGAATTCGGTAAAGCCTTCAACCAGGCCCATGATCAGGGTTTTGAGCGCGAGAATGATATCCATGAATTGTTTGTCTTAACACCTACCGTTGATGGGGGATATTGCAGCCGGACGCGACCAGACAGGGCGCGGGGTCGAAGCTTACCACGCCGAGGGCGCGCTTTCCTGAATCTGCCGCAAGCGTAGCGGGATTTTATGTCGTCGGCGGGGGTGTTGCCTATTTTTGCGGCAGAAGCGCTTATTTCCGCCCGCGCCAGCAGGCTGGGCGACGCCGCTGCTGGCCTGGGCGATGAGCCGAATTTGCTGCGGCGTCAGCTGATAGATGATGTTGTACGGGAAGTGGCGTAAGCCCACACTGCGGCGTTCGCTGCGGCGCCGGCATCCAGGTTGGGGATGCGATAGCGACAGGGTGGCCGCACCCTCGAACGCGTCAACTGGCAGGCGCACCAGGGTAGCATGGGCATTCGTCATGTAAAAAGCTGTCGCGGACGCAAGTTCCGCCGGCGCTGCGGGCGTGACCATCAGTTGCACTTTAATTTGGCTCGGACCTGGGCGAGCGCATGCTCTGGCGCAATGGTCTGCGCAATGCCGGCGTCCAGATCGGCGATCCGGCGCTACTTCAGCATCCCAAGCGTCTTCGCTGTCGGTATCTGCCTCAAGGTTCGCCAGCAGCAATTGGGCCAAGGCAGTGCGCTCACCGACGGCGGGCTTGATCGCTTTTGCAGTGAGAGTTTCCAGTTGGGTTTTCTTGTGCGCTACTCCAGTCAACTGGGGCAGCTCCCGGTGGATGCTGGCCCCGCCAGTTGCGCGAGCTTGCAGAGAAGCCGGCTTTAATGGCAAAAATGCCCCCAGCGTGGCTGGGGGCGAAAAGCTGGGGCGGAGGATCAGCCGCTGGCCAGCGTGAGGAGCAACCGTGTTGGCTTCGCTTAGAAGCTCGCGTCCAGCCGCAGGCCGAAGTAGCGCTGGAAGTCGCGCGGCGGCAGCCATTCGGTGGTGTTGACTACCACGACCGGATTCGGCGCCTTGCTGCTCCAGTTGCTGTTGGCGATGGTGTTGTTCAGCCCGGCCGCGTAGCGCTTGTCGAATAGGTTGTTGATGAACAGCGTGACCTTGTAGCGCTCCTGCCGGTCCTTCACCCCCATGCTCAAATTGGTGATGCTGTACGCGCCCTGGATCGTCATCGGGTCCTGGTTCAGCGAGAACTGCGTGCGGCTCTGGTAGCGCGTGTTGGCGGCGATGAAGCCATTGAAGCTCTGCGACGCCAGCGGCCAGTCGTACTGCCCGCCCAGGTTCAGCCGCACCTTGGGTGCATTCGGCAAGGTCTTGCCAGCCAGGTTTTGCACATTGGTGTTGTTGAACTTGGGATCGGGCGCGCAGCCCGGACCCGGCGTCGAGCCCGTGCCGGCCGCGTTCAGCACGCTGTAGCACGGCCCGTTCTCAAACGACTCGATGGTCGCCTCGGTATAGGCAAAGCTGCCGTTGAGCTGCAGCTCGCGGTTGACGCGCATACTGCCTTCCGCCTCCAAGCCCTGCGTGCGCAAGCCGCCGATGCTGTTCAGGCCGGTACGGAAGGTGCCATCCGAATCGAAGAAGCTAGACGATTGCTGGAAGTGCTTGAAGTTGGTGCGAAACAGCGCCAGGCTGACCATGGCGCGGTTGTCCAGCAGGCTTTGTTTCAAGCCGATTTCATAGCTGTTGGCCGTCTCCGGTGCCACTGCCGGCAGCTTAGCCGTGGCCGAGGTGAAGCCGCTGGTCAGGTCATAGGCCACGCCCTTGTGGCCGGTGGACGCCATCGCATACGCCATCGTGTCCTTGTCGATGCGCTGCTCCAGGCCCAGCTTGCCGGTGCTGCTGTTGTCGGTGTCGGACTTGGTGTAGAACTCGGTCAACGCAAACGCCTGCGGCGGCACCGTGTAGCGGCGGAAGTTGTAGCCGGTGTCTTCCTTGTTGTAGCGCGCGCCGACGATCAGGCTGGTGTCAGGCCGGAAGTCCCAGCTGCCCTGGGCATAGACGGCCTTGCTGATGTTCCACGCGTCGGCGCCGTACGAGGTGCCATAAGCGGCGATCAGCGGTGCCTTGGTCAGCTCGCGGGTCAGCGCGTTCTTGCCGTACCATAGGCCGACCACGTAGCGCAGCGCGCCCTTGTCCGGCGAAGTCAGGCGCAATTCCTGCGTGCTTGACTTGACGTCGAAGAAACCGTGCTGAAACAAGCCGCCGTGCATGCCGGTCGGCTGGCCGTTGGGCAAGGTCAGGAAGGGCAGGATGTCGACGTCGGTGTTGTCGTTGTCCTGGTAATCGTCCATGTGATACGCATCGTAGGACGAGATCGAACTGAGGGTGTGGCCGGCCAGCGGGCCGTCCTGGTCGAAGGCCCAGTCCAGCTTGACGCCGGTGCCGGCATCGTGGAATTTGCCGCCGGTCGGATAGTCGTTGCGCACCGAGCGGTTGTCCGGGCCGATGGTGATGCCGGCCAGTACCTGCGAGACCGGCAACTGTGGTGCATTGCGGTAGATTCCCCCCGGCGTCATCGAAGTGAATGCGGTCGAGCAGCAGAATTTTTCGGTGCGGTTGTAGTGCGGCGTCAAGGTCAGGGTCAGCTGCTCGAGCGGATTCCACTCCAGCTTGCCGCTGAGGTTGTCGCCCTTGCTGCCGTTGAGCTTGCCGCCCGTGGTCAGGTCGTTCAGCGTGCCTTGGTAGTCGGTCTTGCTGGCGGCAAGGCGCAGGCGCAGCGTGTCGGACACGGCGCCGGAGATGCTCAAGCCGGTGCGCCATTCATCGTCGTTGGTGGTGTAGGCAAAGGCGCTGGTCTTCATCGGCCCGCCGATCGGCTTGGTGGTGATGTTGAGCGCGCCGGCAATCGAGCTTTTGCCATACAGCGTGCTTTGCGGGCCCTTCAGCACTTCAATCCGGTATACATCGGCCAGGTCGCGGAAGGCGTTCGCCTGCATGCCCAGCGGCACGTCGTCGACAATCACGGCCACGTCGGCTTCCACCCCGATGCCCAGCGAGAAGGTGCCCACGCCGCGCATATTGATGCTGAAGTTGCCCGGCTGGGTGCCGTAGGTCAGCGTCAGCGCCGGCGACAGCGATGGTACGTCTTCCAGGTCGCGCACGTTGGCACGCTGCAGTACGGCATCGTTCAGCACGGTGATCGAGGCCGGCACGTCCTGTAGGTTCTGGGCGCGCTTGTTGGCGGTGACGATCACCGATGCCAGCTTGCCGTTATCGGCGGGCGGTGTGTCGTCCGCGCGGGCGGAGGCGGACAGCGCGAGCAGGGTCAGCATGACGGCGGCCGGCAGTGCTTGCAGCGCAGGGCGCCCGGGTGAAGTAGTGGTGTGACGCATGTAATGTCTCCGTATTGTTTGTGGCACCGCTGATTGCGGTTGTCTTGTTAAGTACGAATGCGACTGCGTTGAGATGGGGCTACGGGTCCTCCTTCGCTGTGAATTGGTAACGTTTCCAAATGGCATGCAAAAAATGCCGGCAGCAACTAGCTGCCGGCGCCTTGCGCCTGCTTTACTTGCTGGTGCTCACTTTCAGCGGTGCTTTCAGGCGCTGCGCATAAGCGCGCACATAAGCTTCCCACGCATCGGCATCGGCGAAGTCGCCGCTCTTGCTCCAGCCGGCGCCGAAGTAGTAGACGAAAGGCTGGCCGGGGCGCGCTGCGCCCAGCGTCAGCTGCTGGTGGTCGGTCACGGCAAAGCCGCTGGCGCCGCCAGGCAGGATCACGGCGCAGCCGGTGACGCCGTGTTCGCCATGCGGCGGCTGCCAGTAGCTGCTCCAGCCGTTGGCCGCGTCGCTGACGTAGCGGCCCTCGCCATTGCGCTGCACGATGCCCACGCCGACCGTCAGCGGATCGGCGGACGGGCTGGCGTAGCGGCTTTCCACGCGGGTCAGGTTGGAGCCGGCGTCGATCGAGAAGCGCTTCACTTCCGATACCTGGCGGCCGCTGCCCGCATCCCAGCTGGCGAAGCGCAGTTCGAAGATGGCGCGCAGCGGACCGTCGGCCAGCACCTTCGAGCTGCTGTAGTTGGACGAGTTGTGCAGCGCGCCGCCGGCGTAGATGGTGGTGCCGCCGCAACCGCGGCTGTTGCCCACGTCGTAGTAATCCAGGCCTTCGCCATGGTCGCGGTGATAGTCCTCGCCCTTGTACCACTTGTCGATGACGGGGTAGCGCACCTTCTTGACCCAGACATCGACACCGCTGCTGATCAGGTGTTCTTTGGGATCCTTGATGATGGCCGGGCCGTACATGCGGTGCGCGGTGCGGTCGCTCTCCCACGCGAAGTCGTCCAGCCGTTCCGGCACGAAGCGGGCGTGGGTCTTCACGTCGGCCGGCGGCACGGCGGCCAGGCGCGCGGCGGGCAGCAGCAGATAGCGGTGCGTGTCGCCGGCGGCCAGGTTCACCGGGAACAGCAACTGCCGGCCGGCCTTGCCGTCGTCGATCACCTGCGAATTGACGATGGCCGAGGTGGCGGCATCCATCACCACCGGTGCCTTGATGCCCGCATCGAGCTTGACTTCTGCCAGTTCGTCGCCGCGCAGCACATCGCTAGGGTTGCTGACGCTGACCACTTGCGGCTTGGCCTGCTCCATCACGGCCATGCGGTACATCTCGCTGCCGGCCAACAGGAAGCCGCCGACGCCATAGACCTCGCTCAGTTCCTGATCGAAGGTTTTTGGAGCGGCGCCGATGGGCTGCACGTGGGTCAGCTTGCCGTCGGCATTCACGTTGGCCAGCAGCGCGCTCCAGGCCTGGCGTACGCCGGCGCCATAGGTCTTGGCGTCCAGCATGCCCTGGTTGATGCCCCAGGCCAGCGCGTAGGTGTACAAGGCCGAGCCGCTCGATTCCTTCATCGGATAGCTGTCCGGGTCCAGCAGGCTGGCGCGCCACAGGCCGTCGTCCTGCTGCAGCGACAGGATCTTTGCCGCCATTTCCTGGTACTGCTGCTCGAAGCGCGGGCGGGCAGGGTGCTGGGCCGGCAGGTATTGCAGCATGCGCACCAGGCCAGCCATCACCCAGCCGTTGCCGCGTCCCCAGTAGACCTTCTTGCCGTTGGCTTCGCGCCGGTCGAAGTAGCTGCTGTCGCGGAAATACAGGTGCTCGTTCTTGTCGTACAGATAGTCCGAGCTCGCCCACCATTCGCTGACGGCGAAATCGAGGTAGCGCTGGTCGCCGGTGACAGCCCACAGGCGCAGCCAGGTCGGGGGTCCCATGTACAGCGCGTCGCACCACGACCAGCGGTCCTGGTTGCCCTTGACGCTGAAGTCCAGCGTGCCATCGCGGCGGTGGGCCAGGATGTCGTCCAGGCTGGCACGCAGGGGCGCGATCATCTTCTGCTCGCGCAGTTGCAGATACAGCTCGGCGTAGGTCTGGCCGACGACGTGGTCGTCCGCGTGGTAGTGGTTGGGGCCGAGCTTCCAGTCGTTCTTCTCACCCATCTGCACCATGGCGTCGCGGTATTTGCGCCTGCCCGAGATGCCCGCCAGGGCCATCACGCCGTTGTAACCGACCGCCTGGGTCCAGTCATCGGCGCGGTGCAGGCTGGGATGGGCCAGCTGCCAGTCGGCCACGCGCTCCATCGCCGACAGGATGGCCTGCGGCGCGATGGCGGACGACGAGGCGGTCGCTGTGGTGGCGACGCTGGCCTGCAGTAGCGCGTCGTTGGCTGCTTCGGCAGCGTGGACGTTGGACAGCAGGACAGACAGCGCCGCCAGCACGGCGTAACGCTGCAGCAAGGGACGCGGATGGCTCATAGGCGGTGTCTCGTATGGTTATGATGGTTGACTGGTCATGCCCGCCTGCGCGGGAACGACCTTGCTTCACTTGTACATCGGCCCTGCGGTGACGAAGGGGCCGCCCTGGTAGGCGGTAGTCATGTCGTCCTTGGCCGGACGCACGGCGGTATCCGGGAACAGGTGCTCGAACTGGCTGGAACTGGACTTCGGCACATAGCCCAGGTGCGCGGCCTTGCGGTTGTCCCACCAGCGGGTCGGGTTGTCCGAGGTGCCGAAGGTGATGGTGTGGCCGACACGCGGCGTGAACAGCGCGCAGCGCAGCAGTTCGATCAGGTCGTCGTAGGCCAGGTAGGTGACCATCATGCGCGCGCTCTTCGGTTCCGGGAAGGAGGAGCCGATGCGGATGCATACGGTCTCGGTGCCGAAGCGGTCGTAGTAGTAGCGCGACAGCGCTTCGCCGAAGGCCTTGGAGATGCCGTAGAAACCGTCCGGACGCAGCGGCATGTCGGCGTCGACGATCTCGGTGGTTGCGTAGAAGCCCACCACATGGCTGGAACTGGCATAGATCACGCGGCCCACGCCGCACTTGTGCACCGCCTCGTACAGGTGATGCAGGCCGAGGATGTTGGCGTGCATGATGGGCTCGAACTGGTCTTCGACCGAGATGCCGCCGAAGTGCAGCACTGCATCCACGCCTTCCATCATCTTCATGACCGCATCGCGGTCGCCCAGGTCGCAAATGACGATCTCTTCGCCGTCGCGCGCCGGGCCGATGTCCTTGACGTCATTCAGGCGGACCACGTCGGCCCAGGGTTTGATGCGCTCGCGCAGGACCGAGCCCAAGCCGCCGCCGGCGCCGGTCAGCAAGATGCGTTTGAAGGGTTTAGCGCTGTTTGTGGAAGTCATGGGGTGCTCGAAAAGTTGGGGTTGATTGACCGCGTAGTTAAACGTTTAATCGCAGTATAACTAAATTTATCGGACAGTCAAACGCTTTTGGCGGCTCGCTGTTGCATGGTAGTATTGATAACGTTTGCTGCCTCCATTCGAGGCAGCGCATTAAGCGCTTGACTCCCGCCATGAAAAAAAGTGTCCCGACCATCCGCGATGTCGCCGCCGCCGCAGGCGTGTCGACCGCCACTGTCTCCAAATTCGTCAATGGCGCGCAACGCTTCTCGCCGCAGGTGGAAGCGACGCTGCGGCAAGTGATCGCGGACCTGGGCTACCGTTCCAACCCGCTGGCGCAGTCGATGATTACCGGGCGCACGCGCAGCATCGGGCTGTCGGTGCTGGACGTGAGCAATCCGCACTTCACCAGTATCGTCAAAGGCGCCAACCGGGTCGCGCTGGCGCATGGCTACAACCTGCTGCTGGTCGACACCGAGGAAAATCCCAGCCGCGAGCGGCCCTTGCTGGAGGCGCTGAGCCGCCGCGTGGATGGCATGATCCTGTTCTCGCGCATGGCCGAGCAGGAGATGGCTTGGCTGGTGGAGCAGGACAAGCCGCTGGTGTTCTTCGGCCACCTGTCGCAGCTCGACATCCCCTGCGTATCGGGCGACGACCACCGCGGGGCATATATGCTCACGCGGCACCTGGTCACGCTAGGGCACAAGCGCATCGCCTATTTCGGCTTCTCCAAATCGCGCCGCGACGAGGAGCGCCTGGCCGGCATCCGCGCGTGCCTGGATGCGCATGGACTGCCGCTGACGGTTTTCGATGGCGCTGCGCCGGCGGCGCAGGAAGGGGAGCGCATGTCGTCCGCCATCATGCTGGGTGCCGAGCATCCGGACGCGCTGGTGTGCTACAACGACCTGATGGCGTTGGGCTTCATGAAGGGCGCGCAGACGCTGGGCTTCCGCCTGCCGGCCGATATCTCGGTGGCGGGCTTCGACAATATCCAGTATGGGAACTACACCTCGCCGCCGCTGACCACGGTCGATCTGCAAAGCGAGCGGCTAGGCGCCGCGGCGATGGAAAAGCTGATCGCGCAGATCGAAGGCGGCGCCGATGCCGGCTTGAATATGATCGAACCGCAGTTGGTGTTGCGCGGATCGACCATCAATCGCCATGTACATCCTTAGCCCTACGCTGCATTCATCCCTCATCCCTCATCCGGAAAAAACGCCCACGCGGCGGCCGCGCGTCGCAACGCAACAGCGACTAATTTGTAAATTGAACGCAACATGCTTTACTCGGTTTAGGAATTCGCATAACATGAGTTAAACGTTTTCCTTGAATGGGTGAGTGCATATGGATCTGAAGTTGTCTCCGGTCGCGCTGGCGGCCTTGCTGCTCGTTGGTGCTGCTGCGCCTGCAAACGCTGCGCCGTCGTATGCCGATTATGTGCCGCCGCTGGCCGCCTCGCCGATGAACCGCATCGTGCAGGACAACGCCTATCGGCAGCTCGATTACTTCTTCAAGAAGCTGGTCGCGGAAAAGGAAGCCATCGTCATCGACGGTTACGCGCCCTTCAAGAGCAACGACAAATTCCTGCCCGGTAAAGTAGCGGCGGGCCTGGGTCATGTCCTGCTCAACACCGCCAAGGATGATCCGAAACTGCCGCAGCTGCTGCGCGACTATCGCGACATCGCCGATATGACCGTCGGCATGGACAACCACACCTGGGGCATCTATTACTACCTCGGCACGCTGGTCAAGTTGAAGGAAGCGGGCCTGCTGGAGCAGGCCATCAGCCCGGCCACGCTGGAGAAGCTGCGCAAGTCGCTGGACTGGCGCCACTTCGTCACGGTACCGGACTATGCGCTGATTAACCTGCCGACCAATTACTATGGCGTGGCCTTCAGCGTGGCGCGCCTGCGCATGATGCTGGGCTGGGAAGACGACAGCGCCGCCAAGGTCCTGCTGGAGAAGATGCTGATGCATTACAAGCGCTACTCCGGCAAGTATGGCTTCTCCGACGAGACGCCGGGCGAGGGCCGCTTCGACCGCTACAGCATTTTGCTGATCGCCGAGATTTGCGAGCGCTTCATCGAAACCGGGCTGACGCCGACAGCGGAACTGAAAACCCTGCTGCGCAAGGCGGCCGACGTGGCACTCAATGTCGCCAACACCGCCGGCGATGGCTTCAGCTTTGGCCGCAGCCTGGGGCCGTATGGCGAGACGGCACTGGTGGAAATCCTGTCCGTGTCAGCCTACCTGGACGTGCTCAATCCGGAAGAGAAGCAGTATGCCTATGCCTTTTCGTCGCGCGTCGCGGCGCGCTACATGGACTTCTGGTACGACCCGCAGATGCATTCGATCGACATGTGGGGCAAGGGGCGCCGCACCGATAGCTATCGCGGCAAGCACCGCATCCTGGGCGAAAACTTCTCGCTGCTGCACCAGCTGATCTCCACCAACGACATGTGGAACATGGCTGGCATGAAGGACATCAAGCCCAGGACCGATTTGCAGGCGTGGCTGGACAAGAACCGTCCGCAATTTAGCGTAACCACGTTTGCGCAGGGCGAGTACGACCGCGCGCTGGCGATTTACCGCGACGGCAAGCATGTGGTGAGCCTGAACATGATCAACGGCGGCGCCAGCCAGCACGCCAACAGCCCTTACTATCCGCTGCCGTTCTCGCCGGGCATCGTGTCCGGCATCGCCGACGGCGGCATCGCGCACCCGCAGCTGCTGCCGAAGTTCACCATGGCCGATGGCAGCGAGCTGATAGGCACCGCCTACATCCAGGATATCCGCAGCAGCGATGACGGTCAGCGCCACACCATCAGCTACCGCCAGGACGCGCTGGATAAAGTGGGCAAGAGCGGCCCGCTCAAGGATGGCCGCATCAAGCTGGAAACCAGCTACACGCTGGAACATGGCGTGATGACCCGCACCGACAAATACACGCCGGTCGGCCCGCAGGAGGTGAGCAAGCTGTCGCTGGAATTCGCCACCTTCTCGGACGGCGCCACGCAGGATGGCAGCACGGTGCGCTTCAAGCAGGGCGATGTGACCGAGTACAGCGTCGCCGGCCTGCAGCAATGCAGCGTGGCGCCGACCACCGACAAGGATGGGTATCAGGCGCCATATGGCGCCATGCGTACGCTGGTCAGCTGCAGCACGGGTAAGTTCACCATGAAGGAACCGTTGAGTATCAAGTGGAGCATCCGCTACCAGTAGAGGAAACCGTATGTCGATAGTGCCGCGCCTTGCGCTGAAATGCTTGCGATCCATGTTCCCGCTGCTGCTGGCGGGGGCTGCCCTGACCGGAGGCGCAGCCGAGAGCGCGCTGCACAACATCTACGGCCGCCAGCACCAGCTGCTGGACGGCCGCTGGAGCTACATCGTCGACCCTTACGAGACTGGCTATTACAACTATCGCCACCAGCCTTACGACCAGTCGGACACTGGTAGCGGCGGTTTCTATGACGACCGCAAGCCCAAGGACAAGGGCGACATCGTTGAATATAACTTTGACAGCGCGCCCACACTGGCCATTCCGGGCGACTGGAATTCGCAGAACGCCAAGCTGGAGCATTACGAAGGCACGCTGTGGATGCGCCAGCAGTTCAACGCCGCGCCCAAGGATGGCAAGCGCTATCTGCTTTACTTCGGCGCGGTCAATTACGAAGCCCACGTCTACCTGAACGGCAAAAAGCTGGGTAGCCACAAGGGCGGCTTCACGCCGTTCCAGTTTGACGTCACCGGCAAGCTGCTGAAGGGCCTGAACAGCGTCATCGTCAAAGCCGATAACACGCGCCATCAGGACGATATCCCGACGCTGAGCACTGACTGGTGGAACTACGGCGGCATCACGCGCGACGTGCTGCTGGTCGAGGTGCCAGAGACGCACATCGCCGACTACCAGATCCAGCTGGCCAAGGGCGATTTGAAGCGCATCGAAGGCTTTGTGCAACTGGCCGGCCCGCAGCGTTCGCAGGATGTGCAACTGAGCATTCCCGAAGCCGGCATCAAACTGACCGTGCATACCGGCGCCGATGGCCGCGCCGCCATCAGCGTTGCGCTGGCGAAGAACAAGCTGCGTTACTGGTCGCCGGAAGATCCCAAACTGTATGGCGTGACGCTTGCCGCAGCCACCGACAAGGTCGACGACCGCATTGGTTTTCGCACCATTGAAACGCGCGGCCAGGACATTTTGCTGAACGGGAAGTCGGTATTTCTGCGCGGCGTGTCGCTGCATGACGAGAATCCACTGATCCCGGGCCGCCTGCGCGGCACCGGCGACATGCGGATGCTGCTGCAATGGGCCAAGGAGATGAACTGCAATTACGTGCGCCTGGCCCATTATCCGCACAGCGAAGAAATGATACGCCTGGCCGATGAAATGGGCTTGATGGTGTGGGCCGAGGTGCCGGTATACTGGACTATCTCGTGGCAGAACCCGGACGTGTATGAAAACGCCCACCAGCAGCTGACCGATCTGGTGGTGCGGGACAAGAACCGCGCCAGCGTCGTCATCTGGTCGATAGGGAACGAGACGCCGGTCAGCGCGCCACGTAACGATTTCATGGGCCGCCTGGCCGACACAGTACGCTCGCTGGACCAAACCCGACTGGTCGGCGCCGCGCTGGAAGTGCATCGCAAGGGCGCCGAAATCACTATGGAAGATCCGCTGGCCGACAAGCTGGATCTGGCCAGCTTCAACGAGTACGCTGGCTGGTACTGGGCCAGCAACAGCGATATGCTGCAATACCGCTTCAACATCAAGCTCAACAAGCCGGTGCTGATCACCGAGTTCGGTGCCGATGCGCTGGGCGGTTACCACGCCGATGCCGATACGCGCTGGAGCGAAGAGTATCAGGACCAGCTGTACAAGAACCAGTTCCAGATGCTGGACGCGATCCCCGGCCTGCGCGGCATGACGCCTTGGGTGCTGGTGGACTTCCGTTCGCCGCGCCGGCCGCACCCTTATTTTCAGGACTTCTGGAACCGCAAGGGCTTGCTGAGCGAGAGCGGCAAGAAAAAGCAGGCCTTCTACACCTTGAAGGCGTATTACGACCAAAAACAGCAGCAATACAAATGACGCATAGGATGCAGTGAGCGGCGGCCTGCCTTGCCCTCGCATGGTCGGGCACCGCGCTGGCGCAGGACGCACAGATCGAACAGACGGTCGCGGCCCTGCCCAGACAGATGACCGTGGCGACATCAAGCCAGGCCAGAGCGTCGGGCTTTCATGAAATCCTGCCTCGGCTCCGGCAAGTAAGCCAGTGCCGCGAGGCCCAGGGTCAGAGCCTGGCTGCGTTGGCGTGCTCGTAGTCGGCGTCAACAGATCAGGGGCCGACCCCGGTTTTGCGCTTACACGATCACCGGGCCGTGGCGCAGCAGGTCGATGCCGCGATAGCGCCGGCGATACAGCACCGCCCCAATCGCACTCGTGATGACGGTGACGATCATGACGACGAATTCCGGTCCGCTCTGATTGACCACCGGGAGGAAGTGGGAACTCATGGTGGCCGCCGAATAGCGCTTGCCGATGCCGGTAGCGCCGATCACCAGTTCATTGTCGTTGATGGCGTTGGTCAGGTATAGGCCATGGCCGGCCTGGTGCACATACATTTTGCCGTCGCGGTAGACGAAGGACTGGCGGTTGTCGCCGATCAGGATGGTGCCGACCACGTGGCCGGCCGAATTGATGCCGGTGGCGTAGCTGCTGCCATAGCCGACCATGGCGCCCAAGTCGATCATCTTTTTGCCGTCATGAAGAAAGGCGTGCCAGCGGCGGTCCGGCATTTCGGACGCGCCCACGATCACGCCGTCGTCGTTGATGGCGCTGGCGGCGCTGGAGCGGCCGCCTAGCGTTCCCACTTCCATCATGCCCTCGCCGGGACGGTACACGAAGGCGCGCCGGTAGCCGTCCGCCAGCGCGGCGGTGCCGACCACCACGCCGTGCTTGTTGATGCCGGCCGCGTAGCTGATATTGCCGCCTAAAGTACCCAAGTCCCGCATCGTGCCATCGGTGTCGAGCGCGAAGGCGTGGAAGTAGCCGTCGCTGGTGTCGGCGAATCCGACCGCCTGGCCGGCGCCGTTGATGCCGGTGCCGTAACTGCTGTCGCCGCCCAGCGTGCCCAGGTCGCGCATGGCTTGGCCCTGACGGTACAGGAAGGCGCGCCAGTGGCCGTGGCCGTCCTGTGCCGAGCCGACCACCACGCCGTCGGCGTTGATGCCCTTGGTGTAGCTGTCGCTGCCGCCCAGCGTGCCCAGTTCCACCAGTTTCTTGTCGTACAGGACCGCGCGCTGCTTGCCGCTTTCGTCCTCGATGATGCCGACCGCCTGGCCGTTGGCGTTGATGTCGACCGCGATGCTGGTTTCCTTGCCGTGGCCGGCCATGCCGGTCAGCTGCCTCACTTGGGCGTGGGCGGGCAGATTGCACAGGGCTAAACCGAGGGGTAGCAGGATAGTTCTCAGCATGGCGGTCCTCCGTGAATTGAAAGAAAACCAACTATACTGCGATAATGGCTGCGCTCAGATGTTTTGCAGCGTCGGCGCCGCGGACCTGTCCGATATCGGACAGCGTGCAGATGCATAGTCACTAGCGAGGAGGCGAGATGAATGCCAGCGTCAGGACGGCCAAAGTGGCCGGTATCTTATGGATATCGTCCGCGCTGTGTGGCGGCTTGGGCTTGGCCACGATACGCGGCAGCGTGATCGTCAGCGGCGATGCGGCGGCGACTGCGGCCAATCTGGCGGCATCGGAGCTGCTGTTCCGCTGCGCGCTCGTTGGCAATCTGCTGGCGCAGGTGTGCTCGATGTTTGCCGGGCTGGCGCTGTACCGGCTGTTCCGCGAGGTGCAGCGGCCGCTGGCTATGGTCCTGCTGGCGTCGACCCTGATGACGGTCGCGGTGGCTGTCTCGAACCAGGCCTTCAACTTCGGTGCCTTGCTGGTGCTGCAGCCGGCCGATTACTGGAAGGCGTTCAGCGTCGATCAGCTGCATGCGCTGGCGATGTTCATGCTGCGCATGGCCAATGCGGGACAGGGGCTGCTGGAGCTGTTCTGGACGCCGTTCTACTGCTGCCTTGGCTTGCTGGTGATACGCACCGCTTATCTGCCGCGCATCCTCGGCATGTTGCTGATGCTGATGGGCGCAGGATACGCGGTCAACATCCTGAACAAATGCCTGGCGCCGCAATTCTATCCGGCGCTGTTTACGCAGGGAGCGATGGCATTGGGCGCGCTGGGCGGATTGCCGACCATGTTCTGGCTGGCAATCAAAGGCGTGCGCACGCCGTGAGTTCAAGGCTGGTGGCCGACTCGCACTTCAATCGACGGATGTGCTGCCACCAGCGCCTTGAGACGCTGCAGGCTGGCCAGGTTCTGTTCCTGGTCCGCCGTGTAGCTGCCCGGTTCCACCGTATGCTCCCAGCCCCAGCGCGTGTGGCTGGTATCGCCGGTCAGCAGCACCGGGCCGTGGGTGGTGCGCAGCAGGTAAGCGGTACTGCCGGCGGTGTGGCCCGGCACGCTGATGGCAAACACGGAGCCGTCTTCGAACACATCGACGATGCCGTCGAAGCGCTGCTGCGGGTCGGGCTGGAACGGCCATTCCTGCAGCGGCGCCTTATCCTTGAGCATACTGTCGATGGCGCCCTGCATGGCGATGCTGACCAAGTCGTGATGGGTCGATTCGCCGCGGCCGATGTAGATCGGGACATCGCCCGGCACTTCCGGCATGCCGCTGATATGGTCCAGGTGCATATGGGTCAGCATCACGCCAGACAAGGGGCGGTCCAACTCGCGCAGGATTTGCGCGGTATTCTTGCGCATCTTCATGGTATCGATCGGCAGCGCCTGGCGCACCAGCCAGTTGACGCCGGCCTGGCCCGGATCGTCGATCAGCGCTTGCGCGACGCCGGTGTCGACCAGGAAGTAGCCGCGCTGTGGATGGTGCAGCAGGTGCGCATAGACGACGATGGGTTCGTCCTTGTTCGTCAGGCCGGCCTGCACCGCGGCCGGGGAATGCAGGTTGAGCAGACCGTCCAGCGGCACCGCCCAATCGACGCTGACGACCGATGCCAGTTCGATGGGACCGGCTTGATCGATCAGGCGCTCCATCTCGGCGCTGCCGACCGCCTTGCCCGGCGCGGGCGGCCCGAGGCGATGGGTGGAGGTGCTGCAGGCACCGAGGGTTGCGGCCAGTATGGCCAGAATCAGGCAGCGTGTCGGGTTCAAGTCATCCTCCGCAGTTGGTTTTTATTTAACCTATCTTCTCATACTAAGGGGATGGCTGGGTGGCGCGCTCCAGCTGATCTAGCCACAGCATGGCGTATTCGCGGCTGCTGCCGCACATGTCCGCCGACGGCTGCAGCCCGCCACAGAACGCCGGCCGCTGCGGCTGGCCGAAGATCAGGCAGCGCTGATCTTCGGCCAGCTGCACGCAGCGCACGCCGGCCGGCTTGCCGCCGGGCATACCGGGAATCGGACTGGTAATCGAAGGGGCGATGCAACAGGCACCGCAGTCGGGACGGCAATTCATGGGGATCGGTGGGGGACGGGCGTCAGCAGGCAGGGTAATCGACGATTTTACCGCATCGCGGGCGATTGCCTATTTTTGTGCCAGCCAGTTGCTGACTTGCTCGATGATCCAGGGGCCGTCGTCCAAGGGCAGGTCGTGGCCGGCATGCGGGTGGACGGCTAGCGCTGTGTTCCAGGCCGCCGCCAGGCGCTGGGAGCAACGGTGATCGACCAGGCGGTCGCCGGCGCTGGTCAGGATCAGCAGCGGCACGGCAGGACGTACCGCAGGCGCGCGGTAGCGGGCGGCCGAGCTGAGTTGGCGCAGCACGTTGGGGCGCGTGACCGGATATTGGCGCTGGTAGGCGATCCATTGGGCCAGCAGCGGGCCGCGATTGGCCGATGCAGCGGCATCGGCGCGGGCGCCATTGCTGGTCAGCTGGAGTATCAGGCGTTCCTGGCGTTCGATGCCGCCGCGCGCCAGTTGCGCCAGCACCGCCGGGTAGTTTTGCCAGCGCAGCCGCTCATAGAAGCGGCTGTAGGGCCGCATGCTGGTGTTAATCAGCACACAGCGCTCGATCTCTTGCGGATAGCGGCTGGCCCACTCCACCGCCACCATCCCGCCCAGCGACAGCGCCAGCAGCGCATATGGCGGACGCAGGCCGCGTGCCTGCAAGTCCTGGCGGCAGGACTCCACCATGCCGGCCACCCGCGTCGGGCTGCGCTGCGCGTGGCGAACGCCGTTGCCGGGCAGGTCGGGCGTGACGATCTGCGCATCGGCTAGCGCGCGCGCCAGCTGCGCCGGGAAATCGCCCCAATGCCGCTGCTCGCGCATCAGGCCGCGCAGCAGGATCCAGCAACTCATACGGCGTACCTCATACGGCGTACCTCATACGCGGACCTCATGCGTCGTACCACTGTGCCAGTGCGCGCCGCTGCTGCACCTTGCGCGCCATCCCTTCCGGCAGCCAGCGTCCGTGGCTGCCGGCGGCACGCATCAGGAAGTCGAACCAGATCAGGTGCCGCCGCAGCACCCGCTGCAGCCGGTGCGTGGCGGTCGGATTGAACAGCGCCACCCGGTCGAACAGCTGGCGCGGATTCTTCTTCACCCACAGCCATGAACCCATCTCCAGCGTCAGCGGCAGAAATACGCGGTCGCTGTAGCTGGTGCCGTTCAGGTACAGGTAATCCCACAGGTCGCCGTGGGTGCGGTACTGGCGGCTTTGCGGCTCGAACACATAGTTGTGGTTCGGGTAGCTCTGGCTGAACAACTCCTCCAGCGCGCCGATGTCGGCCAGGTGGGCAATCGGCGCGCTGGTATGCGCATGCGGGAACCAGATGCGGTCGCGCAGGCCGAAGCCGGAGTGGCAGTCCAGCGCCAGGCTGAATTGGCGCGATAGCAGTTCGCGCTCCACCAGTTCGCACACGGCCTGACTTTCCTGCTCCATCGGCGCGCCCGCAGCGCCGCGGTACCACGGCAGGTGCGGGCTGAATCGCTGGCCGCCCAGCATGAACGGCACCTTCTCCACGGCGCTGAGCGGCGCGTTGCGCATCAGGTCCACACCATTCGGATTGCTGCGCGTGGCTTGCCACATGCCCCCTGGATTGGCCAGCGGCATGAACACCAGCCGCAGCGATTCGAGCTGCTGGTGCAGCGTGGCGTCCCAGCGCAGCCGCGCCAGCAGGCTTTCCAAAAATGACAGGATGACCTGGGTGCCGATCCGTTCCAACCCATGAATGCCGCCGAAGAAGCCCAGCGCCGGTACGTCCGGCGCGGGATTACCCAGTGCCAGCGTATAGACCGGGAAGTTGCGCCCGTCGATCGCCACCGTGCACGAGGTACGCACGTCCAGATGGCGGCCGCCCTCGTCGATCAGGCGCTTGAGCGTAATCAGTTCGGGGAGATTTTTTTCGGGCATGGACGTGGTGGACTGTGCGGTGTCGGCTAGTGTAGCCCAAATGCGCTGCTCGCTGACGGCGGGCTACTACCGAATTGGAGGGGACATGGTATGCTGCAATGCAGTATGCTTTGCCATTTATTTGAAAGGACATCATGCCGTTCCATTTTTCCTCCATCGGCCTGGCTGCGTTGGCAAGCCTGATGGCCGCCAGCAGCGCCAGCGCTGCCGCGCCGACCCAGGACGTGATCCGCATCGGCCACGTGGCCGCCACGTCCGGCCCGATCGCCCACCTTGGCAAGGACAACGAAAACGGTGCGCGCATGGCGGTGGATGAATTGAATGCCAAGGGCGTGCTCATCGCCGGCAAGCGCTACAAGGTGGAACTGGTGGCCGAGGATGACGCCGGCGATCCTAAGCAGGGCACCGCGGTGGCCCAGAAGCTGGTCGATGCCAAGGTGGCTGGCGTGGTCGGCCACGAGACGTCCGGCACCACCATCCCGGCCTCGCGCATCTACCACGATGCCGGCATCCCGCAGATTTCGCCCTCGGCCAGCAGCCCGCAGTACACGCACCAGGGCTATAACACCGCCTTCCGCAACATCGCCAACGACCAGCAGCTGGGTCCCGCGCTGGCGCGCTACGCGGTGGATGTGCGCAAGGCCAAACGCATCGCCGTGATCGACGACCGCACCGCCTACGGCAAGGGACTGGCCGACGAATTCGTCAAGAACGTCAAGCAGCAGGGCGGCGCCGCGACCGTCGTGACGCAGCAATACACCAACGACAAGGCGATCGATTTCAGCGCCATCCTCACCGCCGTCAAGGCGTCCAAGCCTGACATGATTTTCTTCGGCGGCATGGACGCGGTGGCCGGCCCGATGCTGCGCCAGATGAAGCAACTGGGCATGCCGCTGCCATTCATGGGTGGCGATGGCATGTGCTCGGACTCGGTGCCCAAGCTGGCCAGCGACGCGCTGGTGGACGACCAGGTGCTGTGCGCCGAGGCGGGCGGCATCGAGCCGGCGCAGGAAAAAGGCATGGCCGAATTCCGCGCCGCCTACAAGCGCCGCTACGGCATCGAGGTGCAGACCTATGCGCCGTATGCCTACGACGCCACCATGACGCTGGTGGAGGCGATGCAAAAGGCTGGCTCGATCGATCCGGCCAAGTACTTGCCGGTGATGGCCAAGAACGTCCACAAGGGCCTGACCGGCAATATCGCCTTCGACGAGCATGGCGACGTCAAGGACGGCGTGCTGACCATCTTCACCTTCCGCGGCGGGCACCGCCAGAAGCTCACGGTGGTGAAGTAAGCGCCACCTGCTCCGGCGTGCCCCAGCCGCCGGCCAGCGCCTTGTACACCGCCACCAGCGAGGTGGCGGCCCCGGTCTGTGCCTGAGCCAGCTGGCTGCGTGCGGACAGCAGTTCGCGCTCCGCGTCCAGTACCACCAGGAAGTCGGTCGAGCCCACGGCGAAGCGTTCGCGGGCGATCAGCGCCGCCTGCTCCGACGAGCGGGCCGCGTCGAACAGCAGTTCAGCCTGGCGCTGGGTGCGCGTGTAGGCGGCCAGCGCGCCTTCGGTTTCTTCCAATGCCCGCAGCACCGTATCCTCGTACAGCGCGATAACGCCTTCGTTGCGGGCGTCGGCGGCGGCGATCTGCGCGCGGATGCGGCCGAAGTCCAGCAAGTTCCAGGTCAGCTGCGCACCCAGGTTGTAGGCGTAGGACGAGCCCTTCATCAGCGTGCCCCAGCTGGTCGAGTTCTGGCCCAGCGTGCCGCCCAGCGTCACCTGAGGGAACCAGGCGCCGCGCGCCACCCCCACTTGCGCCGCGGCCGCGGCCACCTGTGCTTCGGCCACCTGGATGTCGGGCCGGCGCCGCAGCAGCGCGGCCGGCGAACCGACCGATCCCAGGTCAACGGCTCGCAGTCCCGGCAGCGGACGCACCGCTTCCAGTTCGGCATCGAGCGCCGTCGGCGGCAGGCCACACAGCACCGCCAGCCGGTAGCGGGTGCGTAGCAGCGCCGCGTCCAGTGCCGGGATGTTGGCGGCGGTCGACTGCACCAGCGCGCGCGCTCGTTCGGTGTCCAGCGCGGTGCCGCGGCCGAATTGCTCGCGCGCTTCCACCAGATTGAGCGCGGCCTGCTGCGTTTCCAGCGACGCTATAGCGACCCGTAGCTGTTCCTGCAGGCCGCGCAGTTCGAAGTAGTTGCGCGCCACCTCGGCGCTGACGCTGAGCTGCGCGCCGCGCAGTCCCGCCTCGCCGGCCATGGCGCTGGCCTGCGCGGCGCGCCGTGCATCGCTGAGTCGGCCGAACAGGTCGGCCTCCCAACTGACGTCAAAGCCGGCAGAATAGGCGTTGTTGGTGCTGGTGACGCCGTCGTCGTTCTTGGCGCGGATGCGCCCGGCAGCCACGTCCACCCCCACCGAGGGCAGCAGGTTGGCGTCGGCCAGGCGGTTCAGCGCGCGCGATTCGCGCAGGTTGGCGGTGGCGGTGCGCACGTCGACATTGGCCTTCAGCGCGCGCTGCACCAGCGAGTCGAGCAGCGCGTCGTGGAAGTTCTGCCAGAACGCCGCCGGCGTCTCGTAATCGCCGGCGGCACCGGGGCCGTTGACGAAACCGGCCATCAGCGCAGGCTCAAAGCGCTGCACCTTGGGCGCGTTCGAGCAGGCCGCCATCAGCACGCACAGCGACAGGACGGAAAGGGTGCGCATCACAGTTCCTCCTTGGGTGGCGGCGGCACGATATCGTCTAGGCCGGCGTGGAAGGGATGTGCCGCGGCGTCGATGCGGTGGCGCAGGTCCTCGGCGCGGTGGCGGCGCGTCTCGGTGCTCTTGCGCAGCAGGGTGTAGAACACCGGCGTCAGGAAGATGCCGAACATGGTCACGCCGACCATGCCGGAGAACACCGCGATACCCATGGCGCGGCGCATCTCGCTGCCGGCGCCGCTGCCCAGTATCAGCGGGATCACGCCGGCGCAGAAGGCGATCGATGTCATCAGGATAGGGCGCAGGCGCAGGTGGCAGGCCTGGATCACCGCGTCGAGCATCGGTATGCCGCGTTCTTCCAGCTCCTTGGCGAATTCCACGATCAGGATCGCGTTCTTGCACGCCAGGCCGACCAGCACCACCAGCGCCACCTGGGTGAAGATATTCAGGTCGCCCGTTTGCGAGAACGGCGGCAGATGCGACAGCCATACGCCAAACAGCGCCGACAGGATGCACATCGGCACGATCAGGATGATGGCCAGCGGCAGGCTCCAGCTTTCGTACTGCGCGGTCAGCACCAGCACCACCAGCACCACCGACAGGATCAGTACCGCCGCCAGCGTGGGGATCTGCGCGTTGACCACCGGCAGCGTTACGGAGCGGGTCAGCCGGTCCTGGTAGGACAGGTCGGTCCACTCATAGGCCATGCCGCGCGGCAGGGCCTTGAGCATGCGCTCGATCTCGGCTTCGGCCTGGCCGCTGGAAAAGCCGGGCTTGGGCGCGCCGTTGATGTCGGCCGACGGGAAGCCGTTGTAGCGCGTCACGCGGGTCGGACCGAACGTCGGATTAATCTGCATCAGCGAACCCAGCGGCACCATGTCGCCGGCGCTGTTGCGGGTCTTCAGGTCGGTGATGTTTTCCGAGCGGGCGCGGAACGGCGCGTCGGCCTGCACCACCACCTGGTAGGTCTTGCCGAAGCGGGTGAAGTCGTTCACATACAGCGAACCGAGGTTGATCTGCAGCGTGTCGTAAATCTCCTGCAGCGGCACGCCCATCTGCTTGGCCTTGGTGCGGTCGATATCGGCGAACAGCTGCGGTACGTTGATGTCGTAGGTTGAATACGGCGTGCCGATGCTGGACTTGGGATTGCCGTAGATCGGCCCGAGGATGCCCCACACGCTGCCGTACAGCGCCTGCTCGCCCTGGCTGCCGCGGTCCTGCACCTGCACCTTGAAGCCGCCCGCGTTGCCCAGGCCATCGACCGCCGGCGGCGGCACCACGAACATGCGCGCACCCTGGATCGCCTGGATCGCACCGTTCACCTTGCCGAGGATGGCGTCCTTGGACAGCGCGCGCGAGGTGCGTTCCTCGAACGGCGCCAGGCCGAAGAACACGATGCCTTCGTTGGGGGCAGCCGAGAAGCCGGCAATCGACAGGCCGGGGAAGCCGATCGAGTTGACGATGCCGGGCACCTTCAGCGCGATGTCGCTCATGTCGCGGATAACCTTCTCGGTGCGGGCCAGCGTGGCACCGGGCGGCAGTTGGGCGATGCCGATCAGGTACTGCTTGTCCGGCGCCGGCACGAAGCCGCTGGGGATGCGGGTAAACAGCAGCCCGGTACAGGCCAGCAGCACCGCATACACGATCAGCGCGCCGCTCTTGTGGCGCAGCAGGCTGGTGACGCCGCGGCTGTAGGCCTTGCTGCGGCGCTGGAAGAAGCAGTTAAACCAGTGGAAGAAGCGGCCGAACAGCTTGTCCATCACCTTCATCACCGGGTCCTTGGGAGCGTCGTGGGGCCGCAGCAGCAGTGCCGCCATGGCCGGCGACAGGGTCAGCGAGTTGAAGGCCGAGATCACGGTCGATATCGCGATGGTGGCGGCAAACTGCTTGTAGAACTGGCCGGACAGGCCGGGCACAAAGGTCAGCGGCACGAACACCGCGCACAGCACCAGCGCGATGGCGATGATGGGTCCGCTCACTTCGCGCATCGCCTGCACGGTGGCGTCGTGCGGTGTCTTGCCGTCGGCGATGTTGCGCTCGACGTTCTCCACCACCACGATGGCGTCGTCGACCACGATACCGATCGCCAGCACCAGGCCGAACAAAGTCAGTGTGTTGATCGAGTAGCCCAGCAACAGCAACAGGCCGAAGGTGCCGACGATCGATACCGGCACCGCCAGCAGCGGGATCACCGAGGCGCGCCAGGTTTGCAGGAAGATGATCACCACCAGCACCACCAGCAGCACCGCCTCGATCAGCGTGTGCACCACTTTTTCGATCGAGGTCTGCACGAAGCGGGTCGGGTCGTAGACGATGTCGTAGTCGACGCCTGCCGGGAAGCTGGCCTTGAGCCGCTCCATGGTGGCGCGCACATTGTTGGACAGGGCCAGCGCGTTCGAGCCGGGCGACTGGAACACGCCGATCGCCACCGCTTCCTTGTTGTTCAACAGGCTGCGCAGCGCATAGGAATTGGCGCTCATCTCGACCCGGCCCACGTCGCGCACGCGCACCAGCGCGCCGGTGCGAGGATCGCTGCGGATGATGATGTTGGCGAAGTCCTCTTCCTTGATCAGGCGTCCCTGGGCGTTGATGGCCAGCTGGAAGTCGGTGTCGTCCGAGGTCGGCGGCGAGCCGACCACGCCGGCCGCGACCTGGTTGTTCTGTTCGCGGATGGCTTGCACCACGTCGCCGGCGGTCATGCTGCGCGCGGCCAGCTGCTGCGGATTGAGCCAGATGCGCATCGCATAATCGCCGCCGCCGAACATCTGCACGCTGCCCATGCCGGGAATGCGCAGCAGGTCGTCACGCACTTGCAGGTTGACGTAGTTGCGCAGGTAGAGCGTGTCGTGGCTGTTGTCCGGGCTGACCATGTGCACCACCATGGTCAGGCTGGGCGAGGTCTTCTCGGTGGTCACGCCGATCTGGCGCACCACGTCCGGTAGGCGGGGCAGGGCGCGGTTGATGCGGTTCTGCACCGCCGTCTCGGCCTGCTCCGGCACGGTGCCGATGCGGAAGGTGACGGTGATGGTGACGCTGCCGTCGGCCGTGGCCTGGCTTTCGAAGTACAGCATGTGTTCCAGGCCGTTGATCTGCTCTTCCAGCGGCGCGGCCACGGTTTCGGAAATGACGCGTGGATTCGCACCGGGGAACTGGGCGCGCACCACCACCTGCGGCGGCGCGACTTCCGGATATTCCGAGATCGGCAGCTGGAAGATGGCCAGCAGGCCGGTGAGGAAAATGAAGATCGACAGCACCGTCGCAAAGCGCGGGTGCTCAATGAAATAGCGTGAGATATCCATGGGCTGCTCCTAGCCCTTGCCCGGCGCCGGACCGGCAGCGGTGGCCGGCGGCGCTGGAATCGGCATGCCCTTGTCATCGACTTTCAGCACTTGCGGCGTGACCGGTGCGCCGGGGAAGGCGCGCAGCAGGCCGTCGACGATTACCAGCTCGCCGTCCTTGACGCCACTGACCACGCGCACGCGGTCGATCAGCGCGCCGGTCTTCACTTCACGCTGCTCGACGATGTTGTTCTTGCCGACCACCAGCACGATCTTGCGGGTCTGGTCGGTGGTGATGGCGCGGTCGGTGATCACGGTGGCCTTGTAGGTGCCGCTGCCGACGAGCTTCAGGCGCGCGAACAGGCCGGGTGTGTACAGGCCGTCCTTGTTGTCGAACACGGCGCGGCCGCGGATCGAGGCGGTAGCGGGATTGAGGCGGTTGTCGACGAAGTCCATATGGCCTTCGTGCGGATAGCCTTCTTCGTTGGCCAGGCCGAGGTGGATCACATTGGGCACGTCGCGCGAGGACGGGCGCGTGCCTTCGCGCGCGGCGCGCATGTATTTCAGGTAGATCGCTTCGCTGCCGTCGAAGTAGGCATAGATACGGTCGTTGGAGACCACCGTGGTCAGCACCGGATCACCGACGCTGACCAGGTTGCCGACCGTGACATTGGCGCGCGAGGTGCGGCCCGCCACTGGCGCCGTGATGTGGGTGAATTCCAGGTTCAGGCGCGCCTGGGTCAGCGCCGCCTCGTTGGCCTTGATGCTGGCCTGCGACGTCATCAGGGCGGCGCGCAACTGGTCCAGTTCCTGCTGGCTGACGCCGCGCACGGCCACCAGCCGTTCGGCGCGCGCCAGTTCGCTCTTGCTCAAGTCGGCCTGGGTGCGGGCAGTCAGTAGTTGCGCCTCGGCGCGCGCCACTTCGGCCGCGTAGGGACGCGGGTCGATGGTAAACAGCGGGTCGCCCTTCTTGACCAGCTGGCCCTCGCGGAAGTGCACCGTGACCAGGGTGCCGGGCACGCGCGAGCGGATGTCGACGGTGTCGGGCGCTTCCAGCCGGCCGGTGAATTCATCGAATTCCTGCACCTCGCGGGTGACCACCGGCGCCACCGAGACGGCCGGCGGACCACCGCCCTTGCCGGAATCGTCATGCGCGCCGCAGCCGGCCAAAGCCAGCACGCAGCAGATCAACACGGTGGGGTGACGAGGATAAGCCGCAACAATAGCCATGGCACCGACTCCTGAAGAGTTATTTCGGGGCGCCGGAAACGGCGCCCTGCGCGGTAACGGTAAGCGAAACTTCATTCACATAAGTGAATGATTGTTGCAAAAAAATACTCGATTGTCATCAACAAACAACTCCGCCAAAAGTTATAGGGGAAGCCACGGGCCTGGTGCTGGTCCAGCGTGATGACGACAAGGCCGAGACCGTGATGCGGCGCCTGCCGGTGTTCCATACCCAGACTGAAGTGCTGTTGGGCTACTACAATAAGTGGGCTCATTCGGGCTTGTCAGGTGCGCCGAAATATCACCATATCGCCGGCGTTGGGCCGCTAGAACAGATCCGCGACGCGGTATTCAAAGCGTTAGCTCAATAATGCAAATAAGCGGACCGTGTCCGCTTATTATTCCCGATCGCGGTGTGCCGGGCGTAAGTAGACGTTGGCACGCACTTCCTTGTCCGCACGTGCGTCGACCGCTTAGCCGACGATGGCGGCCACACCATCGCCTAGGAGATGGAGGAAGTGAAATTGAAAGGACTGCATCGAGTCCGGACTTCCGACCCCAAAGGGAACGTCGTCGATGCGGTTCTGGAAATCCGCTATCGCCGCATCAAGGTGCTACCGCCAATTGGAAAGCAGAGCCGCTATCGAGCTCTCTCCCTGACCGTGATCCATGCGAGCGAACGTGATACGCCAGCGAATCGGCAGCCCATCGAGTGGAAATTAATCACCGACTTGCCGGTCGCATCCCGGCGCGAGGCAATTGAAAAACTCGATTGGTATAACGTTCGTATGTCTAGTTCGATCGATCGCCATTGGACACCGCTTCTTGAATATTTTACTAACCAGACGAAGGAGTTTTTGGAGCGGCTGCCACGGCGGTCCGCTGCCGCGGCAGTTCCTATACCCATGATAGATGAGAGCCAATTCTGGAAGCGAATTGTAGGGAGTGATGACGACTCTGACGACGATGCAAGATGGCCAAACAAACGAGCCAGTCCTTGACGCTGAAGCAGCGGGAGTCTATATTAATGACTTGTAAGTAAGTTAATCTTCCTATGTCTATGCAAGCCCCACAAGAAACCAAGCCACGCTGGGAGCGGCGCAAGGATGCGCGGCCGCAGGAATTGCTGGCCGCGGCGCTGGGGCAATTCGTCGAGCGCGGCTATGCCGCCACCCGCCTGGAGGACGTGGCGCGCCGCGCCGGCGTCTCCAAGGGGACGCTGTACTTGTATTTTGCCAACAAAGAAGAGTTGTTCAAGGCCGTGGTGCGCGAAACCATCGTGCAGCCGATCGGCGAGGCCGAGCAGGAAGTGGCCAATTTTCCCGGCCATAGCGGCGAGTTGTTGCGCATCATCCTGATGCGCTGGTGGGAGCGTATCGGCGCCACTGAACTGGCCGGCATCACCAAGCTGATGATGGCCGAGGCAAATAATTTCCCCGACCTGGCCCGCTTTTATGACGAGGAAGTCATCACCCGCGGCAATGCCCTGATTTCCAGCGTGCTGGCGCGCGGTGTGCAGCGCGGCGAGTTCCGCCCGCTGGACCCGCTGGTGATGACGCCGGTGCTGACGGCGCCGGTGCTGATGCTGATGATGTGGACCCATGCCTTCATGCCTTGCGATACCTGTCCGCTCGATCCCATCGCCTATATGGATGCGTTTATCGACGTCAGCCTGCGCGGCATGCTGGCCTGATGGGGCCTGTTTTACCCCCTGATTTTGCCGTTTTGGTACGTTCATCCCCCTTAAACTGCAGACTGTCGCAATTTCCCACGATCCGCCTGCCTTATCGTTAATATGTGCCTCCATGCCAGTTCAACGATAAAATGACGGATTATTTCTTCCTTCACCGAGTCATAAGATGAATATCGAACAAGCCCGTTTTAACATGATTGAACAGCAAATCCGCCCATGGGACGTCCTGGACCCGGACGTGCTGGAATTGCTGCTGGTGGTAAAACGTGAAAATTTTGTGCCGCTCGCTCATAAAGCGCTGGCCTTTGTCGACACCGAAATCCCGCTGCCGGGCGGCGAGGCGATGTTCATGCCGAAGATCGAGGCGCGCCTGCTGCAAGACGTGGCGGTGAAAAAACACGAGTCGGTGCTGGAAATCGGCACCGGTTCCGGCTACATGGCCGCGCTGCTGGCACACAAGAGCCGCCATGTGACCAGCGTGGAAATCGCACCGGAACTGAAGGCGCTGGCGGAAAAGAACCTGGCCGAGAACGGCGTCACCAACGTGGCGGTGGAACTGGGCAATGGCGCGCAGGGCTGGGCCAACGGTGCACCGTTTGACGTGATCGTGGTGTCCGGCGCGCTGCCGGAACTGCCGCAGGCGTTTCTGCAGCAGCTGAAAGTGGGTGGCCGCCTGGCTTGCATCGTCGGCGAGGCACCGGCGATGAAGGCACAGCTGATCACCCGCACCGGCGAAGCCGGCTACGACACCCGCACGCTGTTTGAAACCAACGTGAAAATGCTGCAGTCGGTGGTGACACCGTCGCAGTTCAAGTTCTAAGCAGGGCGGAGCGGCGTATGCAGCACATTACCGCCCTGGAGCTGGCCGACTGGCTGGCCGACGATGCGCGTCCCAGCCCGTTTTTGCTGGACGTGCGCGAAAACTGGGAATACGCGACCTGCCATATCGACGGCTCGACCCAGATCCCGATGAACACCATTCCGGCGCGCATCGACGATCTGGACGAGGATGCGGCCATCGTCTGCATCTGCCATCACGGCGCGCGCAGCCTGCAGGTGGCGGCCTTCCTGGAGCGTAACGGCTTCGGCAAGGTCAGCAACCTGACCGGCGGCATTCACGCCTGGGCGGTGCAGGTCGACAGCAATATGCCGAAGTACTAGGTGCCCAGCCGGCCGCCGGCCGGTCAGCAGGTTGTATTGGTTTTTGATGTGATCCACTTTTTTTGACGACTCCAACGGAGAATGCAATGCAGAGACCCCTTATCGCCGTGCTGATCGCCAGCGCCTTGTTGACGCTCAACGCACAGGCGGCCGACCTGATCCAGGTGTACCAGCAAGCGCTGGCCAACGACGCGACCTTTGCCAGCGCCCGCGCCTCCCTGGATGCAGGCCGCGAGCGGATCACTGAGGGCCGTTCTGCCCTGCTGCCTAGCATTACGGCCAGCGGCCAGAACCTGCGCAACACGGGCAGTTTCACGCCGTTCAATGTCGGCCAACTGACCGACACGGGCGGCGGGCTGGCACTGGCCTCCGAACAGAATGGCAATTACCACCTGAACACCTACACCGTGTCGCTGAGCCAGCCGTTGTTCAACTGGGCGCTGTGGCAGGGTTATGAGCAGAGCAAACTGGCCCAGGCGGCCAGCGAGGCAGCCTTTGCCCAGGCCAAGCTGGACTTGATTACCCGCGTGGCGCAAGCTTATTTCGACGTGCTGACGGCAGAGGACAACCTGACCTCGACCCAGGCGCAAAAAGTGGCCACCACCGAACAGCTGGCGTCGGCCAAGCGTAACTTCGAAGTGGGCACGCAGACCATCACCGATACCCATGAAGCGCAGGCCGCCTACGACCTGGTGGTGGCGCAGGAATTCGCCGCCATCAACGACCTGGACAACAAGCGCACCGCGCTGCAGGTCATCATCGGCCAGATGCCGGGCACACTGGCTGCGCTGCGTCCGGGCGTGACCATCAGCCCGCCGGAACCGGCGGCGGTGGAGCCCTGGGTCAGCTCGGCCGAAGGACAGAACTTTGCCGTGATCGGCGCGCAGCTGTCGCTGGAAATCGCCAAGCGCGAGATCGAACGCAGTCGCTCCGGCCACATGCCGACCCTGAACCTGACGGCCGCCTCCACGCACCAGAACCAGACTTCGCTGGGCCTGACCAAGAACAACCAGATCGGCGTGACCTGGAGCGTGCCGATTTTCAGCGGCTTCGGCGTGACCAGCAAGGTGCGCGAGTCGATCGCGCTGGAAGACAAGGCCCGCGCCGACCTGGATGCTACCCGCCGCGCCGCGTCGCAGAGCGCGCGCCAGGCTTACCTGGGCATGAACAGCGGTCTGGCGCAGGTCAAGGCGCTGGAAGCGGCGGAAGTGTCGAGCAAGTCGTCGCTGGATTCGAACAAGCTGGGTTACCAGGTGGGCGTGCGTATCAACATCGACGTGCTGAACGCGCAGAAGTTGCTGTACTCGACACAGAAGGATCTGTCGAAAGCCCGCTACGACACCATTATGAACGGCCTGCGCCTGAAGGCCGCGGCCGGTACGCTGAAGGAAGAGGACCTGGGGCCGGTCAATGCGCTGCTGAGCAAATAAGCAGCGCTGCCGCTCTCCAAGAAACGCCGGCTGTGCATGCAGCCGGCGTTTTTTTTTGCCTTGATTATTGGTTGAAATTGCATAGTCATAGCAATTTCTCTCCATTTATTCACTGGATGCGATGAGTAATACTGGCTTCATACCAACCCCAACCAAGGAGTGCAGCATGAACCAGAAACCAGTTGCCATCGTCACCGGCGCCTCGCGCGGCATCGGCGCCGCCATTGCCCAGCGCCTGGCTCAGGACGGCTATGCCGTGGTCGTCAATTACGCCGGCAATGCGGCCGCGGCCGGCAACGTGGTCAGCGGCATCGTGGCCGGCGGCGGCCAGGCCATCGCCATCCAGGCCGATGTGGCCGATCCGGCGGCTGTCAACGCGCTGTTCGAGCAGGCCATCGCCCAGCTGGGCCGGGTCGACGTGCTGGTCAACAATGCCGGCATCATGCCGTCCGACCTGCCGCCGTTGGCCGACACCGACGACCAGAGCTTCGACCGGCTGTTCTCGGTCAACGTCAAAGGCAGCTTCAATACCATGCGTGCGGCGGCCACCCGGCTGCAGCATGGCGGGCGCATCATCAATTTTTCCAGCAGCGTGATCGGGCTGGCGCTGCCGGGCTACGCCGTGTATGCCGCCACCAAAGGCGCGATCGAGGTGATGACCAACATCCTGGCCAAGGAATTGCGCGGCAAGGGCATCGCGGTCAACGCTGTCGCGCCGGGGCCGACCGCCACCGCGCTGTTCTTGAACGGCAAATCGCCGGAAGTGATCGAACGCCTGGCCAAGATGGCGCCGCTGGAGCGCCTGGGCCGGCCGGACGACATCGCCGCTGCCGTGTCCTTCCTGGCCGGCGCCGACGGCGCCTGGATCAATGGCCAGACGCTGCGCGCCAACGGCGGCCTGGTGTAATGCCGAACTTCCAAAGGAGCATCATCATGCGTAAATCCATCGTCCTGGTTACCGGCGCCGGCACCGGCATCGGCCTTCTGTCCGTCAAGGCGCTGGCGCTGGCTGGCCATAGCGTGTATGCCAGCATGCGCGACATCCACGGCCGCAACGCCGCCAGGGTGCGTGAGCTGCGCGACTGGGCTTGCGCCCAGGGCGCCGATGTGCGCGCCGTCGAGCTGGACGTGCTATCGCAAGACTCGGCCGACGCTGCCGTGGCCAGCATCATGGCCGAGCGCGGCCGGCTGGACGCGGTGGTGCACAACGCCGGCCATCTGGTGATCGGCCCGAGCGAAGCGTTTACGCCGGAAGAAGTCGCCAGCGTGTTCGACAGCAACTTCCTCGGCGCGCAGCGCGTCAACAAGGCAGTGTTGCCGGTGTTGCGGCAGCAGCAGCAGGGCTTGCTGTTGTGGGTCAGCAGCAGCACGGTGCGCGGCGGTTTCCCGCCGTTTCTGGGGCCGTACGCCGCGGCCAAGGCGGCCATGGATTCGCTGGCAGTGACGATGGCGTTCGAACTGGCGCGCTTCAACATTGAAACGGCGATCGTGGTGCCGGGCGCGTTCACCAGCGGCACCGAGCATTTCGCCAACGCCGGCCAGCCGGCCGATGAGGCGACCAGCGCCGCCTATGCCCGCTACGACGGTTTGATGGAGCAAGTGGGGGCGCGGCTGGCCGAGCTGTCGCCACCGGAATCCAATCCGGCCGCGGTGGCCGAGGCGATCGCCCGCGTGCTCAGCCTGCCGCATGGCGCGCGCCCGTTCCGCACCATGGTCGACTTCATCGACGACGGCGCCACTGCCGTGACCGAGGTGGCCGAACACGTGCGCGAACAATTCGCCCGCCGCATCGGCATCGCCGACTTGCTCAAGCCGTCGCTGCCGGCCTAGTGGATCCTGTTACAGGCCGGCGCCGGCGCCGTCGAAGGCACGTTCGATCAATTCGATCTTGTAGCCGTCGGGATCGGTGACGAAGGCGATGACGGTGGTGCCACCCTTGACCGGGCCCGGCTCGCGCGTGACGTTGCCGCCGTTGGCCTTGACCAGGTCGCAGGCTTGATGGAGGTTGTCGGCCGAGATGGCCAGGTGGCCGTAGGCGGTGCCGATGTCGTAGCTGGTGGTGCCGTAGTTGTAGGTCAGCTCCAGCTCGGCGTGGTCGGGGTTGTTGCCGTAGCCGACGAAGGCCAGCGTGTAGCGGTACTCGGGATTGTCGCTGGTGCGCAGCAGCTTCATGCCCAGCACCTTGGTGTAGAAGTCGATGGAGCGCTGGAGGTCGCCAACTCGCAGCATGGTGTGCAGAATACGCATGGTGGTCTTTCGTGGATGGAAGAAACCAGAATTCTAAGCGTTTTGCCGCAGCCCCGCTGCCGCGCCGGCCCCCAGCGTCCAGGCCGGCGCGCCCGCTGTCGCGCTAGGCGGCGCGCAGGGCATCGGTCTCCAGTCGCGCATCGAGCGTGATGTGCGCGTTGAGCAGCTTCGATACCGGGCAGCCCAGCTTGGCCTTCAGTGCCGCTTCCTCGAAGGCCTTTTCATTGGCGCCGGGGATCACCGCCTCCAGGTTCAGATGCACCTCGCTGATGTGGTAGCCGCCGTCCACTTTTTCCAGCGTGACGGTGGCGGTGGTCATCAGGCTCTTGGCGGTCATGCCGGCCTCGCCCAGTTGCGCCGCCAGCGCCATCGTGAAGCAGGCGGCGTGGGCGGCGCCGATCAGCTCTTCCGGATTGGTGCCGATGCCTTGTTCAAAGCGGGTGTGGAAGCCATATTGCACGCTGTCGAGCGCGCCGCTTTCAGTGGAAATCTTGCCGCTGCCGTCTTTCAGGCCGCCGCTCCATACCGCCGTTCCCGAATGTTTGATCATGATGTACTCCCGTTTAGATTGTGATGAGCCATCATGCGCCGCGCGGCGCGCCGATTCTGTACGATGGCGCACATTGGGGGCCACGGTCGCGCCGGCCGGCTCAGCGCGCCACCCGCCAGACGATGTTGCCGACATCGTCCGCCACCAGCAGCGCACCCTGGCGGTCGACCGCCACGCCGACCGGCCGGCCGCGCGCCTTGCCGTCCGGCGCCAGGAAGCCGCTGACGAAGTCCTGCGGCGGCCCGGATGGCCGGCCGTTGGCAAACGGAATGAAGATCACCTTGTAGCCGCTGGCCGGCTTGCGGTTCCACGAGCCGTGCTGGCCGATGAACACGCCGCCCTGGTAGGTGGCCGGGTACAGCGATCCTTCGTAGAACGCCAGCCCCAGCGAGGCGGTGTGGCCGCCCAGCGCATAGTCGGGCACCAGCGCCCTGGCCACCAGTTCGGGCTTCTGCGGCTTGACCCGGTCGTCGACATGCTGACCATAGTAGCTGTACGGCCAGCCGTAGAAACCGCCGTCCTTGACGCTGGTCATGTAGTCGGGTGGCAGGTCGTTGCCCAGTTCGTCGCGCTCGTTGACGGCGGTCCACAGCACCTTGGTCTGCGGCTCCCAGCCCAGGCCGTTGGGGTTGCGCAGGCCGGTGGCAAACAACCGCGCCTTGCCGGTGGCGCGCTCCAGCTGCCAGATGGCGGCGCGGCCATCTTCCTGGTCGATGCCGTTTTCGGCAGCGTTGCTGTTGGAGCCGACCGTCACGTACAGGTAGGCGCCGTCCGGGCTGGCGATGAGGTTCTTGGTCCAGTGGTGGTTCAGGGGGCCGGCCGGCAGGTCCATCACCTTGGTGCCGCTGGCGCTGATGGCGCTCTGGCCTGCCTGGTAGGGGAAGCGCAGCACCGCGTCGGTGTCGGCCACGTACAGCTCATTGCCGACCAGCGCGATGCCGAACGGCGAGTGCAGGTCCTTCAGGAACACGCTGCGGCTTTGCGCCTGGCCGTTGCTGTCCAGGCCGCGCAGCAGCGTGATGCGGTTGGCCGATTCGGTGCCGGCGCCGGCTTTCTTTTGCTGCTGCCGGAAGATCATGCCCTTGATGCCCTTGGCGTCGTCCGGCTGGGGCGGGGCGTTGGTTTCGGCCACCAGCACGTCGCCGTTGGGCAGCACGTACAGCCAGCGTGGGTGATCCAGCCCGCGCGCATAGGCGCTGACGGTAAAGCCGGGCGGCACCAGCGGTCGTTCGCCGTCCTTCCAGCGTTCGACCGGCGCCACGTTCAAGGTCGGGATCAACGACTTTTGCGGTGCCGGCAGCGTGGGATTGGGGCCGAAACCGGTCGGGTATTGGGTAGTCTGGGCCAGTACCGGCGCGATGGCGGCGGCCAGGCACAGCGCGGCCCACGGCGCGCCGGCGCGCGGCTGGAGCGCTGCCACGCCGGGCTGGTTGTGTAAGTCGGTGTCGACCGGTCCCCGTTCGATGTCGCTGGGCGCTTGTTTGATCACGCTGCGCGGCTTGGCGTTCTGGTCGTCGGGCGCTTCGTCGCGCTGGTGCGGCATGCGGCGCCGGCCGTCGTTCTTGACCTTGGCGTTGGTGTTGCTGGTGCTGGTGGCGGTGGCCTCCGGCAAGGCCGTGCCGGGTCGGCTGCGGGTCTGCTGCATGCTGGGCTCCTTGCTGACGGGTTGTTGGCATCTTAGCGAGTTCACTGCCAGCCGGTCGCGCGCTTGAAATGCGTTGTAATGGCGTAGCAAATGTGCATTTTTGGCATGAAACGGGTTACCATTTCTCCTTCTTCCACTGCCATGAGTACCGAGTGAAACCCGATCAGCACACACCCATCCAGGACCACGCCTGCCCCAACTGCGCCGCGCTCACCAGCGGCAATTATTGCCACAACTGTGGGCAAGAAACCCATCTGCACCATGCCAGCCTGCGCGAGTTCCTGCATGAATTCATCGGCCATTACGTGGCGCTGGAGGGCCGGCTGTGGGGCACGCTGGGGCGGCTGATGTTCCGGCCCGGCGCCTTGACCAATGAATACATCGGGGGCCGGCGCGTGCGCTTCGTGCAACCGCTGCGGCTGTACCTGACCTTGAGCCTGATCTTTTTTGCGGCGCTGAGGTTTTCGGCCAACGCGCAACTGGAGACGGCGCAGAACGTGGCGCCGCCGGCCGCCGCGCAACTGTCGGCGGCGCAGGCGGCCAAGGTGGTGGAAAAGAAAAAGGAGAAAAAGCAGCCGGCGGCCGAGCAGGCGGCCGCGCGCGCCGCGGCCGGCCAGGCGCCCGACGAGGACGACGATATGGACCAACTGTCGCATGTCTCGGTGGGCAAGCGCAGCGTGGGCCAGTGGCTCGATGGCGTGCCCGGCCTGCACAGCAGGGTCGAGCACTTCGAGCACTTGACGCCGTTGGAAAAGACCAAGGTACTGAGCGAAGGCTTTTATCACTACGCACCGTATGCGATTTTCTGCATGATGCCGGTATTTGCCTTGTTCCTGAAAGTGCTGTACCTGGGCACGGGCCGCCGCTTCGGCGAGCATCTGCTGTTTGCGCTGCACACCAATGCCTTCGCCTTCGCGCTGCTGAGCCTGACCTTCCTGCCGATCGGCGACTTCCTCAAATTCCTCATGTGGCTGTGGCTGCTGGCCTATCTGCCGTGGGCGATGCGCCGCGTGTATCACAAGAGCCGTTTTGGCACCGGCTGGCGCTGGCTGAGCCTGATGGCCTGCTACATGGTCACGCTGGGCCTCAGTTTCCTGGTGGCGCTGGGCGCAGGCGTGATGACGGCCGGCCACTGAGCGGCGCCACGGCGGCCGGGCTTGCAGTCTGGCCGCGGCCGCACTATACTGCGTGAAATACTGGCTAAATATACAGTGTTGCATCGCTGCGTTATGGGTTACTCTGCTGCGTGTCGCCCACCCAGAACTTTGCCGAGATTGCTATGACCGCCACGCCCGCCATGTATCAAACCATCGCCCTTGTTGTGCGCCAAAATACCGACGGCATCGAGGATACGGTGGCTGACGTGGCCGATTTCCTGCAAGCGGGCGGCCATGCCATCGTCTTTGAAGAGCAGACCGCGTCCTATCTGCGCCAGGTGCGGCCCGGCATCCGCGTGATGAGCGCCAGCGAGATCGGCGCCCACTGCGACGCCGCCATCGTCATGGGCGGCGACGGCACCATGCTGGGCATCGCGCGCCAGCTGGCGCCGTTCGATGTGCCGCTGATCGGCATTAACCAGGGCCGCCTGGGCTTCATGACCGACATTCCGATCGACGGCATGCTGCCGGTGTTGTCCAAGATCTTGGGCGGCAGCTACAAGGCCGAGCGCCGCACGCTGCTGGAAGGCTCGGTGGTGCGCAATGGCGAGACCATACATGTCGGGCTGGCCGTCAACGACGTGGTGGTGGCGCGCGGCGCCGGCGCCGGCATGGCCGAACTGCGGGTCGATGTCGACAACCACTTCATGTACAACCAGCGTTCCGACGGCCTGATAATCGCGACGCCGACCGGCTCCACCGCCTATGCGTTGTCGGCCGGCGGGCCGCTGCTGCATCCCAGCCTGGGCGGCATCGTGCTGGTGCCGATCGCGCCGCATGCGCTGTCGAACCGCCCCATCGTGCTGCCCGAGTCCAGCGAAATCGTGGTCGAGATCGTGCGCGGGCGCGACATCAGTGTCAACTTCGACATGCAAACCTTCGCCAGCCTGATGGCGCAGGACCGTATCATCATCAAGCGTTCGCCGCATACGATCACCTTCTTGCATCCCGAGGGCTGGAGCTACTACAACACCCTGCGTGAGAAACTGCACTGGAACGAGTATCCGTCGGGCGAAGGCAAACTTAACTAAACCTCAGTTTTTAACCATACAGGCATCCATGCTGCGCACCCTGTCCATCCGCGATTTCGTCATAGTCGATACGATAGAACTGGAATTTTCGGCGGGCTTTTCCGTCTTCACCGGCGAGACCGGCGCCGGCAAGTCGATTCTGATCGACGCGCTGACCTTGGCGCTGGGCGGGCGCGGCGACGCCAGCGTGGTGCGCGAGGGCGCGGCCAAGGCCGACATCACGGCCGATTTCGCGGTGACCGAGCAGGCCGCCGCCTGGCTGGAAGCAAACGAGTTTGCGGCCGATGAGGGCGGGGTACTGCTGCGCCGGGTGATCGATAACGCGGGCCGTTCGAAGGCGTATATCAACGGGATCGCGGCGACGGCGGCGCAGTTGCGCGAGCTGGGCGACATGCTGGTCGACATTCACGGCCAGCACGCGCACCAGTCGCTGCTGAAATCCGAAGCGCAGCGCGCGCTGCTGGATAATCAGGCGCTGGCCAAAGATGCCGGCGCGGATGGCGACGCGAAGACGGTCGCCGCCAGCTACAAGGCGTGGCGCGCACTGGCCAGGCAGCTGGAGGAATTCGAAACCAACGCGGCCAATGTGCTGTACGAGCGCGAGCGGCTGGAATGGCAGGTCAACGAGCTGGAAAAGCTGGCCGCCAAACCGGGCGAGTGGGCCGAGATTACCAATGAACACAGCCGCCTGTCGCACGCGGCCAGCCTGATGGAAGGCGCGCAGGAGACCTTGGCGGCGCTGTCGGAATCGGAAGAGCATCCGATTTTGTCGCAACTGTCGTCGCTGAACCAGAAGCTGGGCAAGCTGGCGGGCATCGATACCGAGCTGCAGGCGGTGGTCGATCTGATCGAGCCGGCGCGCATCCAGCTGCAGGAGGCGGTGTATGCGCTGAACGATTACCTGGACCGGGTCGAGCTGGATCCGGAGCGCCTGCGCCAGGTCGATGCGCGCATGGACGCCATCCATTCGGCAGCGCGCAAGTTCCGCGTCACGGAAGATGAGCTGCCGGAACAGCATGCCAAGCTCGCTGCGCGCCTGCAGCAGATGGCCGATGCCAGCGATATCGAAGGCTTGCGCCAGCAGGAACAGAAGCTGAAGGCCGCTTACATGGACGTGGCCCGGCGGCTGTCGCAGACGCGTGCGGTGGCGGCGGCACAGCTGGGTGAGGCGGTCACGCGCGCGATGCAGGATCTGAACATGACCGGCGGCCGTTTCGACGTTGCGCTACATCCGGTGGAGCCGGGCAGCCATGGGCTGGAGCAGGTGGAGTTCCTGGTGGCCGGCCACGCCGGCGTGGCGCCGCGCTCGCTGGCCAAGGTGGCGTCGGGCGGCGAGCTGGCGCGCATTGCGCTGGCGATATCGGTCATCACATCCAATGCCACCACCACGCCGACCTTGATCTTCGATGAAGTCGACAGCGGTATCGGCGGCGGCGTGGCGGAAGTGGTGGGGCGTTTGCTGCGCCGGCTGGGGCAGGAACGGCAGGTGCTGTGTGTGACGCACTTGCCGCAAGTGGCCAGCCAGGCGGGCCAGCACTTCCAGGTCGCCAAGAGCACGCTGGAGAACGGTAAGACGGCGTCGCGCATCGATGTACTCGATGCCAAGGCCCGCGTCGAGGAAGTGGCGCGCATGCTGGGCGGACTGGAAATCACCGCCACCACCCGCAAGCACGCGCGCGAATTGCTGGCCTCCTGAGCGCCGAGATATGCGCCTTGTCTCCTGCGCAGCGAACGCCTAGTCCAGTACAGCTCTTCAATATTCATCTTCAAGCAGAAATCTCATGGCAAAAAAATTATCGCAGCAAGTGCTGCCGGCATTGTGCGCGGCGGCAGTATGGGTCGTATGCGCCGGCAGTGCGCTGGCGGCGAACAGACTGGTGGAACCGACGGCAGCGGCCGCGCCGGACAAAGCCGACGAAGCGGCAACCATACGCCACCACCACTTGAAGCGGCTGGCCGAACGGCTGGCGGCCGAACCGGGCGAGCTGGAAAGCAAATGCCGCTACGAGTCGGAAATTGCCACGCCGCCGCCGTTGAACCGGATCGCGCTGACCTTCGACGACGGTCCCAGCGCCACCGGCACCGAGGCCATCCTGGAAGTGCTGAAGAAGTACGAGATCCACGCCACCTTCTTCATGATCGGCGAAAAGGCCAAACAATATCCCGAGCTGGTGGCCAAGGTGCGCGCGGCCGGGCATCAGGTGATCGCCAACCATTCGTGGAGCCATCCCAACTTCCACGACATCGGCGTTGCCGAGCAGACCGGCGAAGTGCTGCGCAACGACGCCTTGCTCGAGCAGCAAGGCCCGAAGCTGTTCCGCTACCCCTTCGGCAACTCGACCTGCGAAACCAACCAGCTGGTGCACGAACGCGGCTACCAGATCGTCGGCTGGCACATCGATTCCTGCGACTGGGCCTATGACAAGACTGGCAGCATCGACGCCAAGGAAGCGATTTCCTGCGGCGTGCCGCGCCAGTTCCAGAGCGACTACGTGGGCCACGTGATTGCGGCAGCCCGGGCGCGCCGTGGCGGCATCGTGCTGATGCACGAGATCCACCCCAACACCCTGAAGCAGCTGGACGCCATCGTCGCCGGCCTGCGCGCCGAGGGCTTCTCCTTCGGCATGGTGACCGACCCGGACTTCGCGCCGTCGCTGCGCTAACGGCAGGTCAGGCGGCCGCCGCCGCGCTGCGCGTGAGCGCCTGCTGTAGGTGGCTGATGGTGCGTTGCTGCTCTTCGATGCGTACCGTATCCAGTTCAATGCGCTGGGCATGTTGATGGAGCTGATCCGTCAGTAGCTCGTTGCGCAGCGCATACAGGTCGAGTCCGATCTCATGCACCGCGAAGCTCAGCACCGCGATTTCATCCGGACGGTATTCTTCGCCATTGGGCTTGCTGCCCAGCAGAGCGAAGCCATCGAGCTCGCGCCGATGCAGCAAGGGCAGCGCCAGCATGCCGGCGTGGGCCGGGTGCAGCTCGTCCACCTGCAATGCGGCCTGTTCCGCGCGCAGCACGATACACAGGCGGTCATTGGCATCCATCGGGCAGGGTGCGTCGACGGCTGCGCCGCTAGCGCTGTAATTGCCATCGGGCTGCTGCAGGTAGATCGTGCAATGGGCGCCGCTAAAGCGCTGTAGTTCCTGCACCGTGGCGGCCAGCAACGCCGGCAGCGTCGTGATGTGAGCCGCATGCCCGATGAACTGGCGCAAGCGGGCCTCGTTGGCATGCCAGCGGTGGAAGAACAGCCGTTCCAGCCAGTGGTCGAACAGATGGCGGATCTTGTGAAACGCCAGATACACGCTCAGTGCGATGGCGCCGTCGAGCAGGACACTGGCCTCGCGGTCTTCAAACTGCAGCAGATGTTCGGCCAGCCATTCAATGATGCCAAAGCTGACCAGCATCAGCACCGATGACAGCGTATAAAAGATGGTGCGGTTGATGGCAAAGCCGAAATTGAAAACGCGCAGCTTCAGAATCGCATAGGCGATGCCGATTTCCATCGACAGCAGCGCCACCTCATAAGCCGGGAAAATGGCCGGCTTGATCGGCGCCAGGCCGGGGATGGCCCCGATGAATTTCTGGGTATTGTGCAGGAAGGTGAACAAGGCCGCCGTGCCGATGCAACCCAGCAGCCATGCATAGCGCTGCCGTGCCGCACCGTTGCTGGAACGCCTGCCATCCCACAGGGCCAGCAGGGTAAGCAGTGTGCACCAGCCCCAATACAGCGAGGAGCTGGCATCCTGGAACACATCCATGCGCATGAGCAGATGCCGGACGCTGTAGCACACCGCCGCCGCCGTGACGCCATAAAACGCCGGCAACCAGCGTATCAGGCGCGCGCGCAAGCCGGTGGGCCGGTCGTCCGGGTAGTACAGCGCAAAAATCACACAGAAGAACGCGCCCACGTTCAGCATGCCCCAGCTGAGTAAGTCGACCACCAGTTTCAGCGTGTTTGGCGGCGTAAAGTTAAAGCCGGAACTGTATCCCTGGATCAGGAAGAACAGCGTCAACGCCCGGTAGGCACGCAGTTCGCTGCGCTTGAAGGCAATCAGGGCGGCAAAGATCGCGGCGATGCAAGATACCACCAGGTCGCTGATCAAACCAAAACGGAAAGGCGCTGTCATTGGTTCGGCGACAGCGCTCACCACCACATGCCGGGACTGCCCCTGGCTGAGCAGGGTGAGGCCGACTTTTTCGCCGGGCAGCATCATGTGGACAAACAGCTCGGGCAGGGGATCGAACAGGATGCGGTCACCGGCCGCCGCGCCCACGGCCAGCAGCGGTGAAGCGGGCTCCAGGCTGTCAATAGTATAGGGGGCATCCAGTCCGCCATTGTCGGTGGTCTGCACCTTGAGGGTGCCGGCCATGCCGGTCTGGATCACCGGCGAATAAGCATGGATGGCCTCGATGGCCACCTGAACCAGCGCCAGCGCGGCCAGCATGGCAATGATTATTTTCCAGGCAGTACTGGACATCGGGCGCACCGTCATCTTGCCATCCTCTGCTGTATAAATAACAAGAGTAAATATACATGAGAAACCGGCAATCCTTACTTATAATGGAAAGCTGCCCTTTAGCCACGCTAGCCAATTGCTCATGTCCTTTCGTAAAGAACCACCCCACGTCCACGGCAATGTCGGCCGCAGCGCAGTTGTGCTGGTCAACCTCGGCACGCCGGACGCGCCCACGCGCCCGGCCGTGCGGCGCTACCTGAAAGAGTTTTTGTCCGATCCGCGCGTGGTGGAAATCCCCAAGGCGCTCTGGTGGTGCATCTTGCACTTGCTCATCCTGCCGTTGCGTTCCGGCCAGTCGGCCAAGAAATATGCCGCGATCTGGACCCGCGACGGCTCGCCGCTGAAGATCCACACCGCCGCCCAAGCCCAGCTGTTGCGCGGCGCGCTGGGCGAACGGGGCCATCGCGAGCTGAGCGTGGCCATGGCCATGCGCTACGGTTCGCCGTCGCTGCCCGAGGTGCTGGCCAAGCTGAAGGCCGACGGCGTCGAACGCATCGCCGTGCTGCCGGCCTATCCGCAATATTCCGGCACCACCACCGGCTCGATCTACGACGCCGTGTTCGCGCATTTGCGCACGGTGCGCAACTTGCCCGAGCTGCGCTTGGTGCGCAACTACCACGATCACGAAGGCTATATCCGCGCGCTGCAGCAGTCGGTGCTGTCCCACTGGGAAGCCAACGGCCGCCCCGACAAACTGGTGATGAGCTTTCACGGCGTCCCCAAGCGCACGCTGCTGCTGGGCGACCCTTACCACTGCGAATGCCTGAAGACGGCGCGCCTGCTGGCCGCCAAGTTGAAGCTGACGCCCGATCAATACCTGGTCACCTTCCAGTCGCGCTTCGGCAAGGCCGAGTGGCTGCAGCCTTACACGGCGCCCACGGTGGCCCAACTGGCGCGCGACGGCATCAAGCGGGTCGACGTGGTGTGCCCCGGCTTCACCAGCGACTGCCTGGAAACGCTGGAAGAAATCGCCATGGAAGTGCGGCACGACTTCGAAGCGGCCGGTGGCCAGCAATTCCACTACATACCCTGCTTGAACGAATCCCCGGCCTGGATCGCCGCACTGGCCGAAATCGCCGAGCAGCACCTGATCGGCTGGCCGACGCAGCTGGGACCGGCCCAGCGCGATGCGGCCAAGAAAGATGCGGAAGCGGGGCGTGTGGCAGCTTTACAACTAGGCGCCGGCCATTAACTAGCGCCGGGCACGGCCAAAACATGGAATGACGCCGTTTGGTCGTATCAGCACTTGCCGTCGGTGAGTGCCAGCCTGTTAAAATAGCCGGTTGAGAGGGTCTGTAGCATAGCAGATCCAGGCGGTAGCCAACAGGATGTAGGCCAGGATGGATGCTGCGATCAGTGGCAACTTCATGATGATGCACTCCTGGAAAGACTGCCTGGAGCGGCCGTCTGGTTTCATATTAGTCGCTGCAACGCAAAAAAGTGTCTCCCTATTTGATGAAGTTTTGTAACGCTTGTTACATGCGCCATAGTGGGAATCTTAGTGTTACAAGCGCAATAAACAAGCATGCAAGCGGCGGCCGGAATAACCCTTGAAAAGATAGGATATTGCCCCACTTGCAGAGCAACGCGGTACCGACCAATTAATACGATAGTAGGAGTCTATAGATGCAAGATCAGGAAAACCAAGCCGTACCTAATCCAGAGGCGGACGCAGCTGCTGTGGCCACCCCACCATCGACTCCCGACCAGCCTTCCCTGGAAGAACAGCTGGCCAGAACCGAAGCGCGCCTGGCGGAAATGCACGACGCCTTCATGCGTGCCAAGGCCGATGGCGAAAACATCCGTCGCCGCGCCCAGGAAGACGTGGCCAAAGCCCATAAATTCGCGGTGGAAAGCTTCGCCGAAGCCATGGTGCCGGTCAAGGACAGTCTGGAAATGGCCCTGAAAGTGGAAACGCCAACGATCGAGTCGCTGAAGGAAGGCGTCGAAATGACGCTCAAGCAACTGACTGCCGCCTTTGACAAGAACCGTCTGCTGGAAATCATGCCAGCCCAGGGCGACAAGCTCGATCCGAACAAGCACCAGGCGGTAGCCGTGGTGCCGGCCGACCAGGAAGCCAATACGGTGGTTACCGTGTTGCAAAAAGGCTATATGATCGCCGACCGCCTGCTGCGCCCGGCAATTGTTACGGCCGCGCAAGCTAAATAATTTCGTGCCTGATAAGCACTTGAAAACATACAGTATTTCCACATATTAGTACCATCTGAACTTTTGCAAATAAGGAAGAAAAATCATGGGTAGAATTATCGGTATCGATCTGGGAACCACGAATTCCTGCGTTTCCATCATGGAAAACGGTCAGCCCAAGGTAATCGAAAACGCCGAAGGCGCGCGCACGACGCCATCCATCATTGCTTATCAAGAAGATGGTGAAATCCTGGTGGGTTCGCCCGCCAAGCGCCAGGCAGTGACCAATCCTAAGAACACGCTGTTCGCCGTGAAGCGCCTGATTGGCCGCAAATTCGACGAAAAAGAAGTGCAGAAGGACATCGGCCTGATGCCTTACTCGATCATGAAAGCCGACAACGGCGATGCATGGATCGGTGTGCGCGACAAGAAACTGGCTCCGCCACAAATCTCCGCTGAAGTGTTGCGCAAGATGAAGAAGACCGCCGAGGACTACCTGGGCGAAGAAGTCACCGAAGCGGTGATCACGGTACCGGCTTACTTCAACGATTCGCAGCGCCAGGCGACCAAGGACGCCGGCCGTATCGCTGGCCTGGACGTCAAGCGCATCATCAACGAACCGACCGCTGCTGCACTCGCTTTCGGCCTGGACAAGACTGAAAAGGGCGACCGCAAGATCGCCGTGTATGACCTCGGTGGCGGTACCTTCGACGTGTCTATCATCGAGATCGCCGACGTGGACGGTGAAAAGCAGTTCGAAGTGCTCTCGACCAACGGCGACACCTTCCTGGGCGGCGAAGACTTCGACCAGCGCGTGATCGACTACATCATCGACGAGTTCAAGAAGATCAACGGCCTGGACCTGAAAAAAGATCCGATCGCCCTGCAGCGCATCAAGGCGTCGGCCGAGCGTGCGAAGATCGAACTGTCGTCGTCGCAGCAGACCGAAATCAACGAGCCGTACATCGCCATGGCGAACGGCGCGCCGGTCCACCTGACCTTGAAGATGACCCGCGCCAAGCTGGAATCGCTGGTGGAAGAGCTGATCAACGCCACCATCGAGCCATGCCGCATCGCCATCAAGGACGCCGGCGTCAAAGTGACCGACATCGACGACATCATCCTGGTCGGCGGTATGACCCGTATGCCTAAGGTGCAGGAAAAGGTCAAGGAGTTCTTCGGCAAGGATCCACGCAAGGACGTGAACCCGGACGAAGCCGTTGCAGTGGGCGCCGCGATCCAGGGCTCGGTGCTGTCGGGCGAGCGCAAGGACTTGCTGCTGCTGGACGTCACCCCTCTGTCGCTGGGGATTGAAACCCTGGGCGGCGTGATGACCAAGATGATCCACAAGAACACCACGATTCCGACCAAGTTCTCGCAAGTGTTCTCGACCGCCGACGACAACCAGCCTGCGGTGACCATCAAGGTCTACCAGGGCGAGCGCGAAATCGCTGTCGGCAACAAGGGCCTGGGCGAATTCAACCTGGAAGGCATCCCGCCGGCAGCACGCGGTACGCCACAAATCGAGGTGACCTTCGACATCGACGCCAACGGCATCTTGCACGTCGGCGCGAAAGACAAGGCCACCGGCAAAGAGAACAAGATCACCATCAAGGCCAACTCCGGTCTGACCGAAGCGGAAATCCAGAAGATGGTCAAAGACGCTGAAGTGAACGCCGAAGAAGACAAGAAAGTGAAGGAACTGGCCGAATCGCGCAACCAGGCCGATGCGCTGGTGCACTCGACCCGCAAGTCGCTGACCGAATACGGCGACAAGCTCGAAGCCGGCGAGAAAGAGAAGATCGAAGCGGCGATCACCGACCTGGAAGCGTCGATCAAGTCGGGCGACAAGGCCGAGATCGACGCCAAGGTAGCCGCGCTGTCGAGCGCTTCGCAGAAGCTGGGCGAGAAGATGTACGCTGACATGCAGGCACAGCAGGCAGCCGGTGGCGAAGGCGCGCAACACGCCGGCGCCGAGCAGCCGCAAGCCAAGCCGCAGGACGACGTCGTCGACGCCGACTTCAAAGAAGTCAAAGACAGCAAGTAATCACCGGCGTCATTCCCGCGCAGGCGGCGCTCCGCCGTCGCGGAATCCATACTGAGCAGCCGTAGTCAGTCAGCATGGGTTTCGCATCGGCGCCGCTTGCGCGGGAAGGACAAGCCGAGCCGCGTAGCCGCTCAAACGGTGCCCGGCTCGGCTTTTTCGCATAATCAGTACATCAGTATCAATACAGCAAGGTGCCTCCAACATGGCAAAGCGAGATTTCTACGAGACACTTGGTGTCGCAAAAAACGCGTCGGAAGACGAGATCAAGAAGTCGTATCGCAAACTGGCGATGAAGTACCATCCGGACCGCAATCCGGACAGCAAAGAGTCGGAAGAGAAGTTCAAGGAAGTCAAGGAAGCCTACGAGATGCTGACCAATCCGGAAAAGCGCGAAGCGTATGACCGCTATGGTCACGCCGGCGTCGATCCGAACATGGGCGGCGGTGGCTTCGCGGGCGGCGCGGGCGGCTTTGGCGATGCCTTCGGCGACATCTTCGGCGACATCTTCGGCGGCGGCCGCGGGCGCAGCGCCGGCCCGCAGGTGTACCGCGGCGCCGACCTGCGCTACAACCTGGAAATCACGCTGGAACAGGCCGCCCACGGCTTCGACACCACTATCCGCGTGCCGTCTTGGGACAAGTGTGACACCTGCCACGGTTCCGGCGCCAAGCCGGGCACGTCGCCGGTCACCTGCTCCACGTGCGGCGGCCACGGCCAGGTGCGCATGCAGCAGGGCTTCTTCAGCATCCAGCAGACTTGCCCGAAATGCCACGGCACCGGCAAGATCATCACCGATCCGTGCTCGCCTTGCGGCGGCGCGGGCCGCATCAAGCGTAACAAGACGCTGGAAGTGAAGATCCCGGTCGGCATCGACAACGGCATGCGTATCCGCTCGTCGGGCAACGGCGAACCGGGCACCAACGGCGGCCCGTCGGGCGACCTGTATGTGGAAATCCACATCAAGCCGCATGCGGTGTTCCAGCGCGAAGGCGACGACCTGCATTGCGAAATGCCGATCTCGTTTACCAGGGCAGCCTTGGGCGGCGATATCGAAGTGCCTACGCTGTCGGGCAAGGTCTCGTTTACCATCCCGGAAGGCACCCAGTCCGGCAAGACCTTCCGCCTGAAGGGCAAGGGCATCAAGGGCGTGCGCTCAGGCTATGCGGGCGACCTGTTCTGCCACGTGGCGCTGGAAACGCCGGTCAAGCTGACCGACAAGCAGAAGGACATGCTGCGCGATTTCGAACGCCTGACCACCGAGGGCGGCTCCAAGCACAGCCCTCAGAGCAAGACCTGGAAAGACAAGGTGAAGGACTTCTTCGAGTAATCTCGGGTAATATCTTCGCTGTACTCGGGGCGCTTCGGCGCCTGGACAGACCGCCGCCATGCCAGTTTTTTGGCCGGACGGCGGTCTTCTTATGTAGAGAGGAATAAAGATGAGCGATCCACTGAACACCAACTCGCCGCTGGCGCACCTGCTGTCCAACAACCGCGCCTGGGCCGAAGCCGAAGTCGCGCGCGACCCGGACTTCTTCAACCGCCTGGCGCAGCAAGCCTCGCCCGAATACCTGTGGATAGGCTGCTCCGACAGCCGCGTGCCGGCCAATGAACTGCTCGGTCTTGCGCCGGGCGACGTCTTCGTCCACCGCAATATCGCCAACGTGGTCGTGCACTCGGACCTGAATGCGCTGTCGGTGCTGCAGTTTGCCATCGATGTGCTGAAAGTAAAGCACGTGATCATCGTCGGCCACTACGGCTGCAAGGGCGTGCACGCCGCCATGACCGGCACCCGGGTCGGCCTGGCCGACAACTGGCTGCGCCATGTGCAGGACGTGCACCAGAAGCACGAGCGCTACCTGGGCGACGTCCTGCCGAGCAAGGCCCGCGCCGAGCGCCTGTGCGAACTGAATGTGGTGGAACAGGTGGTCAACGTCTGCCAGACTACCATCGTGCAAGACGCGTGGGACCGCGGCCAGGACGTCACCGTGCACGGCTGGGTGTATGGCCTGAAGGACGGCAAGCTGCACGACCTGGAAATGACCGTGGCTTCGGCCACCGACCTGGCGCCGCGCCTGGCGCAGCGCCTGGGCCACTACGCCGACGCTAGCGCCTGAGCGTTGCCGGCGGCGTCGTTCCTGTCCTGGGACAGCGCCGGCAGCGTGCCGTCTTCGCTGCCGAAGGCGACCAGCTGGCGCAGGTAACGTTCGAACGCCGCCAGCGGCAAGGGCGGGCTGAAGAAGAAGCCCTGGTAGGCATGGCAGCCGCAGCGCGCCAGAAAGTCGCGCTGCTCGCGCGTTTCCACGCCCTCGGCGATCACGGCGATGTGCAGGCTGTTGGCCAGCGTGATGATGGTCTTGGCGATCGACGCATCGTTCTGGTCGTGCAACACGTCGCGGATGAAGGAGCGGTCTATCTTCAGCTGGTCCAGCGGCAGCCGCTTCAGGTAGGCCAGCGACGAATAGCCGGTGCCGAAATCGTCCAGCGAGAAGCCGACGCCGCGCGCTTTCAGCGCCGACATCTTCTCGATCACCGCGCCGATATCGGCCACCAGCAGGCTCTCGGTCAGCTCCAGCTTCAGGCGGCGCGGATTGGCGCCGGTGCCGGCCAATACCGCCAATACATCCTCGACAAAATCATCCTGGTTAAACTGCCGCACGCTGACGTTGACGGCGATGCTCAGGTGGCGCGTGTCGGCGCGCGCCTCCCAGGCCAGCAACTGGCGGCAGGCCGTCTCCAGCACCCACTGGCCGATGGCCAGGATCACGCCGATCTCCTCGGCCAGCGGAATGAAGGCGGCCGGCGGCACCGCGCCGCGGCGCGGATGTTGCCAGCGTAGCAGCGCCTCCACGCCCGTCATGCGCCCGGTCAGGTCGAACTGCGGCTGGTAGTGCAGCGACAGCTGGCGCAGCGCGATGGCCTCGCGCAGGTCCGTCTCCAGCGCGGCCCGCTCGCGCATCGTCACCTCCATCTCCGGATCGAAAAAGCGCAGCGCGTTGCGGCCCACGGCCTTGGACTGGTACATGGCCAGGTCGGCCTGCTTCAATAAATCGTCGATGCTGCTCTGGTGGCCCAGGAACAGCGTCGCGCCGATGCTCGAGCTGCTGCGGTAGGACACCTGGTTCAACTGGTAGGCCTGGCTCAGCTCCTGCAGGATCTTGTTGCCGACGACCTCGACCTGCTGCGCCGCGTCGCGCGCGTCGCCACGCAGGCCGGTCAGCATCACGACAAATTCATCGCCGCCCAGCCGCGCCACCGTGTCGCCGGCGCGCACGCAGGCATTCAGGCGTTGCGCCACCTGGATCAGCAGCAGGTCGCCCATGTCGTGCCCCAGCGTATCGTTGAGCGTCTTGAAGTTGTCCAGATCGATGAACAGGATGGCGCCATGCTGGCCGCTGTCCAGGCTCGCCTGCTTGGCCTGCTTCAAGCGCTCCAGCAGCAGGATGCGGTTGGGCAGCCGGGTCAGCTGGTCGAAGAAGGCCAGCTGCTCGATGCGCGCCTCGGCCTTCTTGCGTTCGGCGCGCTGGGCACGCAGCCGGCGCTGGATGCTCGCCAGTCCCAGCGTGCTGATGACGGCAATGAAGCCGAACAGGATGCTCTGCACATACAGGCCGCGCCGCCACGGCGCAAACAGGGGAAAGGGATCGCGGCTGATGCTGATCTGCAGCGCGGTGCCGGCCACCGGCGCGCTGGCCTGCAGCACATTGCGCGCCGCCAGGCGCTGCCGATCGCTGCCGGCGGCCGGCGGCGACATCATCAGCAGCTGGCCGTCGCCCGCTGAAATTGCGCTAAGCACATCCGGCGCATAGCGCATCGAATCGAGCAGGCGGGCGAAGTAGTCGGGTTCCATGCTGACCATCACCAGGTCCGCCAGGCGGCCGTCGGCACCGGCCACGCGGCGCGCCAGCGAGATGCTGCGCCGGTCCAGCGTGCTGCGGTAGCTGGGGCTGGCGTTCAGCAAGTTCGCTGGCGGATGCCGCAGCGCCTCCTGGTAAGCGGGATTGCCGGCATAGCTGCGCCCTACCAGGCTGGCGTCGCTGCTGGCGACGACGGTGCCATCGGCGCCGGCCAGCACGATGGGATGGATGCCGATCAGCGTGTCATTCATCAGCTTGAGCTGGCGGTTGGCCCGCTGCATGCCGCCGCGTTCCGCCTGCCAGGCCGGCAATTCGCGCAGCACGCCGTCGATGACGCGGTTGGCCAGGATGAATTGCGGCGCCAGGTTGCGCGCCGCGATCTCCGCCTGCACGGCCAGGCGCTCGCGCTCCTGACTGTCGATGCGATGGTACTCGGCAAACTGGGTATGCGCGATAAAGCCGGCCAGGGCCAGCAAGACCATGCCGTGGATCAGCCATTGGTGGAAGAAGTGTTTTTGTTCGGTGCGGTGTGATGCTGTCATAGCGCGTGCTCGGTGGGGGCCGGATAGCCATGGGGAGCCGCTGAGTGTAGCGGGGTGGAAATAAATTCGGCGCAAAGAAAGTCATGCTTTGTGTAAGCATTCGGTAAACGCGGGCCATGTGCGTAACTGGTGCGATTCTTGCTCTGTTTGTGTGCATGAAGCCTCCAGTTATCCCCCGCAGCCTAGCCAGCCTGCGCATTGTTGTCGTCAATACCATCATCCACGCCGGTGACGAGGATGACGCAGCGCTGCGCGCCCAGGCCGAGCGGGCGCGGGCGCTGCGCATCGGCCTGCTGGAGGCGGGCTATGACATCGTCGCCTCGCTGCCGCCGGATATGTATTTGCCGGAACGCATTGCCCAGCTGCAGCCGGATATGATCATCGTCGACGCCGAATCCGATGCGCGCGACGTGCTGGAACACATCGTCATCGCCACCCGCGACGAACGCCGCCCCATCGTCATGTTTACCGAAAGCGACGATACCGAGAACATGGAAGCGGCCATGGCGGCCGGTGTGTCGGCCTACATCGTGGCCGGCCTGCACAGCGAGCGCATCAAGCCGGTGCTGCAGGTGGCGCTGGCGCGCTTCAAGCGCGAGCAAAAGCTGCTCGACGAGCTCTCCGACACCCGCAGCAAGCTGGCCGAGCGCAAGATCATCGAGCGCGCCAAGGGCTTGCTGATGCAGCGCCAGAACTTCTCCGAGGAACAGGCTTACCAAAAGCTGCGCAGCATGGCCATGAGCAAGAACCTGAAACTGTCCGAAGTGGCCCAGCGCATCGTCGACGTGGAAGACTTGCTCGGCTGAACCGTCCAAAATGATGCGCTGCACAACGGCGGTGCATTTTTTGCGCCAAAGGGCAGCGCCCGGCCGCCGCCTCCTCCCACCTTTCCCCTGAAACCGGCTGGCACGGACATTGCACTACCGAAAGCAAGCGCAATGATGCGCTATTGAATCCAGCCAACGGCGGCTGGATCCACGGACAACGACGTCTGCAACATGAATGCACGCCATTCATGGGGTAGGCGTTTTTTTATTTACGGGGATAGCGATGGCACCGGATTTCACCCGCAGGAAAATGATACATGGCGCGGCAGTTGCGGCAGGGGGGAGCATGTTGGGCTGGACCTCGGGCGGTGTATGGGCAGCGGGTTCGGATAAACCGGAAAAGGAAGAAATCAAGATCGGCTTCATCCCGCTGACCGATTGCGCGTCGGTGGTGATGGCCTCGGTGCTGGGCTTCGACAAGAAGTACGGCGTCAAGTTCGTGCTCAGCAAAGAAGCCTCCTGGGCCGGCGTGCGCGACAAGCTATCGAACGGCGACCTCGATGCAGCGCATGTGCTGTATGGCCTGATCTATGGCGTCCAGATGGGCATCGGCGGCCAGAAGAAGGACATGGCGGTGCTGATGAACTTAAATAACAACGGCCAGGCGATCACGCTGTCGAAAAAACTGTCCGACAAGGGCGCCGTCGACGGCGCTTCGCTGGCCAAGCTGATGGCCTCCGACAAGCGCGATTACACCTTCGCCCAGACCTTCCCGACCGGCACCCACGCCATGTGGCTGTACTATTGGCTGGCCGCGCACGGCATCCATCCGATGAAGGACGCCAAGGTGATCACCGTGCCGCCGCCGCAGATGGTGGCCAATATGCGGGTCGGGAACATGGACGGCTTCTGCGTGGGCGAACCGTGGAACCACCGCGCCATCATGGACGGCGTGGGCATGACCGCCATCACCACCCAGGACATCTGGCGCGACCATCCGGAGAAGGTGCTGGGCTGTACGCTGGATTTCGCCAAAAAATATCCCCACACCTGCCGTGCCATGATTGCCGCGATACTCGACGCGGGCAAATGGATAGACGCTTCGTTGGCCAACAAGAACAAGATGGCTGAGACCATCGCCGATAAGTCCTACGTCAACACCAGCAAGGACGCGATCGACCAGCGCATCATGGGCCGCTACCAGAATGGCCTGGGCAAGACCTGGGACGATCCGAACTACATGAAGTTCTACAACGATGGCGCGGTCAACTTCCCGTATCTGTCGGACGGTATGTGGTTCATGACCCAGCACCGCCGCTGGGGCTTGCTGAAGGAAGATCCTGACTATCTGGCGGTAGCCACGGCGGTCAACCAGATCGACTTGTACAAGGAGGCGGCGGCGATGACCAAGACCGCGGTGCCCAAGTCGGCGCTGCGCACCTCGAAGATGCTCGATGGTTCGGTCTGGGACGGCAAGAACCCGAAAGCGTTTGCCGCCTCGTTCAAGCTCAAAGCCTGATACCCCAATGGATCACGGAAGGAAACGCCATGAGCGCAATACTGAAATCGGCCGACCTCGCCACCGGCGCCGTTGACGCGCAGCCGGCTGGCCGCAACTCGGCGCTGGAGCGCGGCCGCCAGCAGCGGCGTGCGCGCCAGTGCGGGCCGGCGCTGGCCGCGGCGCGCGGCAGGCGTCCCGTGCCGGCGCTGGTGTTGAAGCTGGTGGCACCGCTGCTGGGCCTCGCGCTGGTGCTGCTGCTATGGCAGATCATCACCGTCAAGAACAGCGCCTTCCCGTCGCCGCTGGCCACGCTGCAGGAAGCGGGCAAGCTGTTTGCCGATCCCTTTTACCGCAACAGCCCGAACGACCAGGGCATAGGCTGGAACGTGCTGGCCTCCTTGCAGCGGGTGGCGATCGGCTTCGGCCTGGCCGCGCTGGTCGGCATCCCGCTGGGCTTCCTGATCGGCCGTGTGCAGTTCATCGGCGGCATGTTCAGTCCCATTATCAGCTTGCTGAAACCGGTGTCGCCGCTGGCCTGGCTGCCTATCGGCCTGCTGGTGTTCAAGTCAGCCAACCCGGCCGCGATCTGGTCTATCTTCATCTGTTCGATCTGGCCGATGATCATCAACACCGCCGTCGGCGTGCAGCGCGTGCCGCAGGATTACATGAACGTGGCGCGGGTGCTGAACCTGTCGGAATGGAAGATCCTGACCAAGATCGTGCTGCCATCGGCGCTGCCCTACATCCTGACCGGCGTGCGGCTGGCGATCGGTACCGCATGGCTGGTGATCGTCGCGGCAGAAATGCTGACCGGCGGCGTGGGCATAGGCTTCTGGGTATGGGACGAGTGGAACAACCTCAATGTCCCGCACATCATCATCGCCATCTTCGCCATCGGCGTGGTCGGCCTGCTGCTGGAGCAGCTGCTGGTGGCGCTGGCCCGTGCCTTCACCTATGAACAAGTAGCCAACTAAGCGAGGCGCGACATGGACCTATCGAATGCGAAGTTCATCGACATCGGCGGTGTCGACATGGTGTTCCACACGAAGAGGGGCCAATTCCACGCGCTGAGCGAGATCGACCTGATGGTGGCCAAGGGCGAATTCATTACGCTGATCGGCCACTCCGGCTGCGGCAAGTCGACCTTGCTGAACCTGATCGCCGGCTTGCTGAAGCCGACCGATGGCGTGCTGTTGTGCGCCAACCGCGAAATTGCCGGACCATCGCCGGAACGCTCGGTGGTGTTCCAGAACCACTCGCTGCTGCCGTGGCTGACCTGTTTTGAAAACATCTACCTCGGCGTGGAGCGCGTATTCGGCCGGGACGAAACCCGTGTCCAGCTGCGCGAACGCACCATGGCGGCGCTGGCGCTGGTCGGCCTGACGGCGGCCGAAGCCAAGCGTCCGCATGAAATCTCGGGCGGCATGAAGCAGCGCGTCGGCATCGCCCGCGCGCTGGCGATGGCGCCGAAAGTGCTGCTGCTGGACGAACCCTTCGGCGCGCTGGACGCGCTGACCCGCGCCCACCTGCAGGACGAACTACTGAAGATCGTCGCCGCCACCCAATCCACCGTGGTGATGGTAACCCACGATGTCGATGAAGCGGTGCTGCTGTCGGACCGCATTGTCATGATGACCAACGGCCCGGCCGCCACCATCGGCGACATCGTCGACGTCCAGCTGGAGCGACCGCGCGAGCGCGTGGTGCTGGCGCAGGATGCGCGCTACAGCCAATACCGTGCTGCGGTGCTGGAATTCCTGTATCGCAAACAGGCGCATCCTGCCAAAGAAGCCGCGTAACACCAGCCTCACCGAAGGAGAAGCACGATGCAGATGTCCGTGCCTGGCGCCGTGACCCAAGCCGCCAAGCCCTTGCCGGGCGAAGTATTCGGCGCCCTGATTAACTTGTCGGGCCGGCGCCGCTTCACGTCGCAGCGTCTGGTGCTGTACGCGCTGCTGGCATCGCAAGGTCAGGAGGGCGCGGCCGCCATCGCGCAGGAGGCGCTGACCTTGTTCCGTGGCGCGCACAAGGCGCTGATGGAAGGCGGTGACGGCCTGCCCGGCATCTTCTGCGACGAGCTGCAGCAAGCCTACTACGGCAGTGCGCAAGGCAATGAGCAGATCCTGCGCTTCATCGCCCAAGCCGAGCGTACGCTGCAAGTGATCGCCGCCGATACGCAGCGCGCCATGGCGCCGCTGGCCGAGTTGGTGGCGCTGACCACGCCCACGTTGGCAGTGCTGAACCAGATCACCGCCATCTACGAAAACCAGTCCAAGCTGCACGCGCGCCGGATGAAGAAGCAACTGGTTGGCGTCATCACCGATATAGAAACCATTGCGCGGCAAGCCAAGATGGTGGCCTTCAACGCGCGCGTGGTCGCGGCGCGCGCCGGCCACGCGGGACGAGAATTTGCGGTGGTGGCAGGAGTACTGTCGACCATCACCAGCGAAATCGATGAAATGGTCAGCACCGCGCTGGCCGCAGCGGCATGAAAGGGCAGGACATGAAGCAGCAAGGCAGCGTGAGTCTGGTAGGCGCCGGTCCCGGCGACCCGGAACTGTTGACGTTAAAAGCCGTACGCGCCATCGGGCGCGCCGATGTGGTGCTGATCGATGATCTGGTCAACCCCGAGATATTGGCCTACGCTGCGTCGTCGGCGCGCGTGATCCAGGTAGGCAAGCGCGGTGGTTGCGCCTCTACAGCGCAGGAATTCATCGAGCGCCTGATGGTGGCCGAAGCACGCGCCGGCCAGCGCGTAGTGCGGCTCAAGGGCGGCGACCCATATATGTTCGGCCGCGGCGGCGAGGAGCGCGCCACGCTGCGCGCGCAAGGCATAGCCGTCGAGGTCATCCCCGGCATCAGCAGCGGCCTTGCCGCCCCCTCCAGCATCGGCATCCCGCTGACGCACCGCGCCCACAGCCAGGGCGTGACCTTCGTCACCGGACATGGCAAGGATGCCGAATCGGAGCCGAATTGGGCCGCGCTGGCCCAGAGTGGGCTGACATTGCTGATCTACATGGGCGTGGCCCGCTGCGAAGCAATCCAGGCCGGCCTCCTGGCAGGCGGCGCGCCGGTCGACACGCCGGTAGCGGTAGTGCAGTCAGCCACGCGCGCGGAACAGCGCCAGTTGCTGACCACCCTCGGCCAGCTACCGCAGGCATTGCGCGACAGCGGCCTGGCTAGCCCCAGCATCATCGTCGTTGGCGACGTGGTGCGCTGTGCTGACGCATGGCAGGATCTGATATCGCCTGAATTAAGTGTCGCGGCGCGCTACCGTAAGCACTGCCTGACTGGCCAAGGGTAATCGCTGTTTGGAATGGCGTGGTTTCCTGTCGAAGTAGGGCGTCATCTCGTCATCTCGTCATGTCGACATCCCTCTTTGGCAATTGATATGACGCAGCTTAGTTTTGCCAAGCCAGTTCTCGCCTTGATCCTTTCGGCCTGTCTGGTCGCGTGTTGACGCAAGACGCAAGCGCTTGCGCCGAGCAGCAGCATCGAGTTCATTGATAAGCCACTGCACGGCGTCTATCGCGATAGCCTGGTCGACTTCATTGATAAGCGCTTTGCGGCCGCTGCAGACAACACTGGCCGATAGGCGAAGCATATCCAGAGCGCTGCGTGGCAGAGCGCCCGCTAGCAATACAATGGCAAGGCAGTGTGATCGTCTCGTGCACGAATCCGCTTCCTGGCATCTGAGCCGGCATCGCTGCACCGCGATCGCGCACCGATAACGTGCAACTGTGCACCGCAACATGGCAGCGGCAAGCGTCTTGATATCCTCGCGGAAACATTAAACATCGCTTCCCCTCTGTAGCTCGCACCGCTCATATCTGGCACGGTTCCTGCACTACCCAAGACAGGGGATCAACGGCGATCCTCCCCAAATAACGCTGGCCCAACGACGGGCCGGCAGGACAACGGCGTCCGCCCAACCCGGTCACTCGGCCCGGTTGCGCGGGCGCCTTTTTGTTTTCTGAACGGGGTAAAAAATGGCCAGCAAAGCAGACAGCATCAAGCTCTTCTCGATCTCCTCGCCGCAGATGCGCGCATTCCACCTCACGTGGATGGCGTTCTTCGTGTGCTTCTTCGCGTGGTTCGCCTGCGCGCCGCTGATGCCCGTCATCAAAGGCGAATTCAATCTGAGCGTGGCGCAGGTCGCCAACATCAACATCGCCGCCGTCGCCATCACGATTTTGGTGCGGCTGGTGGTCGGCCCGCTGTGCGACCACTTCGGTCCGCGCAAAACCTACACTGGCCTGCTGCTGCTGGGCGCCATCCCGGTGATCGGCGTGGCCTTCGCGCAGAGCTACGAGAGCTTTTTGTGCTTCCGTCTCGGGATCGGCGCGGCTGGCGCCAGCTTCGTCATCACCCAGTACCACACCTCGGTCATGTTCGCTCCCAAGGTAGTGGGCACCGCCAACGCGGCCTCCGCCGGCTGGGGCAATGCCGGCGGTGGCGCAGCGCAAGCCTTGATGCCGCTGCTGATGAGCGCCATGGTGATGCTGGGCGTGAGCGAAACGCTGGGCTGGCGCGCCGCACTGATCGTGCCGGGCGTGCTGATGATCCTCATGGCCGGCCTCTACTACCGCTACACGCAGGACTGCCCGCAAGGGAACTACAGCGAACTGCGCGCCGCCGGCATCGCTGTGGAAGGCGGGAAAAAAGGTGGCTGGGACTCGTTCAAGCTGGCCGCCTCCAACCACCGCGTGTGGCTGCTGTTTATTACCTATGGCGCCTGCTTCGGCATCGAGATCTTCATCCACAACATCGCTGCCATCTACTACGTCGAGCACTTCCACCTGACGCTGGCGCAGGCCGGCATGGCCGCCGGCAGCTTCGGCTTGCTGGCGCTGTTTGCCCGCGCACTGGGTGGCTGGGTATCCGACAAATTTGCCGCCGCCGGCAACTTGAATAACCGCGTCACCTTGCTGTTCCTGCTGATGCTGGGCGAAGGCGCCGGTCTGCTGATGTTCTCCCACGCCGACAGCGCCGTGCTGGCCATCGCCGCCATGCTGTTCTTCGGCCTGTTCACCCACATGGCCTGCGGCGCGACCTACGCGGTGGTGCCCTTCATCGACAAGCGCGCGCTGGGCGGCGTGGCCGGCATCATCGGCGCCGGCGGCAATGTCGGTGCGGTAGCCGCGGGCTTCCTGATGAAAGGCCTGGGCAATACGCAGCAGACGCTGAGCGTATTGGGCATCCTGGTCGCCGTTTCCGCGCTGTGCGCACTGGCCGCCCGCTTCAGCAGCAGCGCCATCGAAGAAACCGCAATCGCCACCAAGCTGGCAGCATAAAAGTAAAGAAGAGGAACCGGCATCATGAAAATTATCGTCATCGGTCACGGCATGGTTGGCCACAAATTCCTGGAAAGCCTGGCCAACAGCGGCGCCACCAATTGGCAGGTGACGGTGCTGTGCGAAGAACCGCGCCCGGCCTACGACCGTGTGCATCTGTCCGAATTCTTTTCCGGCAAATCGGCGGAGGATCTGTCGCTGGTCAAGCCCGGCTTCTTCGAGCGCAAGGACATGGGGCTGCGCCTGAACGCCCGTGCCACCAATATCGACCTGAAAGCCAAAACCGTCACCATCGCCGACGGCAATGTGCTGGACTACGACAAGCTGGTCATCGCCACCGGCTCCTATCCTTTCGTGCCGCCGCTGCCGGGCAAGGAACGCAAGGACTGTTTCGTCTACCGCACCATCGAAGACCTGGAAGCGATGCTCGAATGCGGCAAGCGTTCCAAGACCGGCGTGGTAATTGGCGGCGGCCTGCTGGGCCTAGAATGTGCCAAGGCGCTGCGCGACATGAACCTGGAAACCCATGTGGTTGAATTCTCGCCGCGCCTGATGGCGGTGCAGGTCGACGACGGCGGCGCCCGCGTGCTGCGCCGCAAGATCGAAGACTTGGGTGTGACGGTCCACACGGGTAAAAACACCACCGCCATCGCCGACGGCGAAACGGGAACCCATCGTATGCAGTTCACCGACGGCGGCCACCTGGATGCCGACATGATCGTCTTCTCGGCCGGCATCCGCCCGCGCGACATGCTGGCGCGCGAGAGCGGCCTGAACATCGGCCCGCGCGGCGGCATCGAAATCAACAACAACTGCGTCACTTCCGACCCGGACGTCTACGCCATCGGTGAATGCGCGCTGTGGGGCGGCCTGATTTTCGGCCTGGTGGCGCCGGGCTACGAGATGGCGCGCGTCGCGGCCAAGCACATGCTGGGCGAAGCGGCCGAATTCTCAGGTGCCGACATGAGCACCAAGCTGAAACTGATGGGCGTCGACGTGGCCAGCATAGGCGACCCACACGGCCAGATCGAAGGCAGCCGCTGCTACCAGTTCACCGATGAACGCAAGCAGATCTACAAGAAGATCGTGGTGTCCGATTGTGGCAAGTACCTGCTGGGCGGCGTGATGGTCGGCGACGCCAGCGAATACGGCACGCTGCTGCAAATGATGCTCAACAAGATAGAGCTGCCGGAATCGCCGGAATTCCTGATACTGCCGCAGGCCGATGGCGCCGCGCGCCCGGCGCTGGGAGTGGATGCACTGCCGGACGGCGCGCAAATCTGCTCCTGCAACAACGTCTCGAAAGGCGCGCTGTGCAAGGCAGTCGCCGATGGCGCCACTACCATCAGCGCGCTGAAGTCCTGCACCAACGCCGGCACTTCCTGTGGCGGTTGCGTGCCGCTGGTGACGCAGGTGATGAAGTCGGAAATGCAAAAGCTCGGCATGGCCGTCAACAACCACATCTGCGAGCACTTCCCGTATGCGCGCCAGGAGCTGTTCCACCTGATCAAAGTCGGCAAGATCACCACCTTTGGCGACTTGCTGGCGCAGCATGGCAAGGGCCTCGGCTGCGACATCTGCAAGCCGCTGACCGCCAGCATCCTGGCTTCGTGCTGGAACGAGTTTGTGCTGAAAAAAGAGCATGCCAGCCTGCAAGATACCAATGACTACTTCCTCGGTAATATCCAGAAGGATGGTAGCTATTCGGTAGTGCCGCGCATGGCCGGCGGCGAAGTCACGGCTGACGGCCTGATCGCGGTGGGCACGGTAGCCAAGAAGTACGGCCTGTACACCAAGATCACCGGCGGCCAGCGGGTCGACCTTTTCGGGGCGCGCGTCGAGCAGTTGCCGCTGATTTGGGAAGAACTGATCGCCGCCGGCTTCGAATCCGGCCACGCCTACGGCAAATCGCTGCGTACAGTGAAATCCTGCGTCGGCTCGACTTGGTGCCGTTATGGCGTTGATGATTCGGTCGGCCTGGCGATCGAGCTGGAAAACCGCTACAAAGGCCTGCGTACGCCACACAAGATCAAGTTCGGCGTCTCGGGCTGCACGCGCGAGTGTGCCGAGGCTCAGGGCAAGGACGTCGGCATCATCGCTACCGAAAAAGGCTGGAACCTGTACGTATGCGGCAACGGCGGCATGAAACCGCGCCACGCCGAGCTGCTGGCGTCTGACCTCGACAAGGCCACGCTGGTGCGCTATATCGACCGCTTCCTGATGTTCTACACCCGCACCGGCGAGCGCCTGCAGCGTACCAGCGTCTGGCGCGACAACCTGGAAGGCGGCCTGGATTACCTGAAGCAGGTCGTCATCCACGACAAACTGAAGATCGCCGCCGAGCTGGAAGCCGACATGCAGCACGTAGTCGATACCTACGCCTGCGAATGGAAAGCCGCTATCGAAGATCCCGAAACCCGCAAGCGCTTCCGCCACTTCGTCAACAGCGACCAGTCTGACCAGAACGTGCTGTTCATGGAGGAGCGCGGCCAGATTCGTCCGGCCACCGTGGCAGAGCGCAAGCGCGTGATCCCCATCACCACCGCCACCGTCTAGGAGTAAGCCATGCATCGCGATATTCAAACCGATCACTGGGTCGCCATCTGCGCCTTGAACGACATTGTGCCCAACACCGGCGTGTGCGCCCTGCTGAACAACGAGCAGGTCGCCGTGTTCCATGTGGACGACGGCGGCCCGCGCGTGTTCGCCATCGATAACTACGATCCCAATTCGCATGCGGCGGTGCTCTCGCGCGGACTGGTAGGCAGTATCGGCGAGCGCATCGTGGTGGCCTCGCCCATCTACAAGCAGCACTTCGACCTGCAAACCGGCGAGTGCATCGAATCGCCCGCGCACTCGGTCGGTACCTACCCGGCCCGCATCGCAGACGGCAAGGTCTGGGTCGGGCTATGACTTGCGCAGCCAAGCCCAAGCTGGTCGTCATCGGCAACGGCATGGCCGGCATGCGCACCGTCGAGGAGCTGCGCAAGCTGGCGCCGGAGCTGTACGACATCACCGTGTTCGGCGCCGAGCCGCACGGTAACTACAACCGCATCCTGCTGTCGCCGCTGCTGGCCGGCGAGAAGAGCATCGCCGACATCATGCTGCACACCCGTGAGTGGTACGTCCAGCATGGCATTACGCTACACGCAGGCGACCCGGTGGAGCATATCGACCGCCGCCAGCGCAGCGTGCGCGCGCGCTCCGGGCTGGAGGTGCGCTACGACCGGCTGCTGATCGCTACCGGTTCCAAGCCCTTCATCATTCCCGTGCCGGGCCACCAGTTGCCGGGCGTGATCGCCTTTCGTGATATTCAGGACGTGGAAACCATGCTGGCAGCGGCGCGCAACCATCGCCATGCGGTGGTGATCGGTGGCGGCCTGCTTGGCTTGGAAGCGGCCAACGGCCTGCAGCGGCAAGGCATGTCGGTCACGGTGGTCCACGTGACCGATGCGCTGATGAACCAGCAGCTCGACAAGCCCGCCGCGCTGTTGCTGCAAAAGGCACTGGAAGCGAAGGGCCTGCACTTCCTGCTGAACGCGCAGACCGAAGAAATCTGCGGCACTGACCGAGCGACGGCAGTGCGCTTCAAGGACGGCACGGTGATCCCTGCCGATCTGGTGGTGATGACCGCCGGCGTACGTCCCAACATCGACCTGGCCAAATCCGCCGGCCTGCACTGCGAGCGCGCCATCGTGGTGGACGACACACTGCAAACCTACGACCCACGCGTGTACGCCGTCGGCGAGTGCGTGCAGCACCGCAGCGCCACTTTCGGCCTGGTAGCGCCGATCTGGGAGCAGGCGCGCGTCTGCGGCGCCCATCTGGCCGGCGCCGGACACCGTCGCTACGTGCAGCAGAGTTCCCCCACGCGGCTGAAAGTCACCGGCGTGGACTTGTATTCGGTTGGTGACTTCATCGGCGGAGAGGGCAGCGAAGACCTGGTGTTGCGCGACGCGCGGCGCGGCATCTACAAGCGGCTGGTGTTGAAGGACAACCGCATCGCCGGTGCCGTGCTGTATGGCGATGTGCGCGACGGTCCCTGGTATTTCGATTTGATCCAGAAACGCACCGACATAGCCGCGATCCGCCAACACCTGCTGTTCGGCGAAGCCATGTGCGCAGTCGCATAACCATCATCAGGAAGTCATCGTGAACCTGTCCCAAGACCATCTGGCTGTACGAACCACCTGTGCCTATTGCGGCGTCGGCTGCGGGGTCAAGGCCACGCCGCAGCAGGACGGCACGGTTGCCATTGTGGGCGACGTCAAACATCCGGCCAATATGGGCAAGCTGTGCGTGAAAGGTTACGCATTGGGTGAGACGGTATCGCTGGACGGCCGCCTGCTGTACCCGCAGGTGCGGGAAGATGGCCAGTTGCGCCGCCTCTCATGGGATGCGGCGCTGGACAAGATCGCCGATAAATGGCGCGCCATTATCGACGAACACGGTCCGGATGCGGTCGCGCTGTACGTCTCCGGCCAGCTGCTGACCGAGGACTACTACGTCGCCAACAAACTGATGAAGGGCTACATCGGCAGTGCCAACATCGACACCAACTCGCGCCTGTGCATGTCGTCCGCGGTGGCCGCGCACAAGCGCGCCTTCGGCGAAGACCTGGTGCCGGTCTGCTACGACGACCTGGAGCTGGCCGACATGATCGTGCTGGTCGGCTCCAACACCGCCTGGTGTCACCCCATCCTGTTCCAGCGTATCGAGCGTGCGCGCGAGCTGCGCCCGGAGTTGAAGCTGGTGGTGATCGACCCTCGCCGCACCGCCACCTGCGAGCTGGCCGACCTGCACCTGCCGGTCAAGCAGGGCACCGATGTCTGGCTGTTCAACGGCCTGCTGTGCTATCTCGCCTCCATCGGCGCAGTCGATCCCTGCTACGTGGCAGCACACACCGTCGGTCTGGATGCCGCGCTAGCGGCCGCCGATATCGATTGCAGCGATCCGGCCGCCGTCGCCAAGACCTGCCGCATCGAACTGGCGGCGCTGATGGAGTTCTACGAGTCATTCGCCGCTACCGCCAAGGTCATCACCGCGTTTTCAATGGGTGTCAACCAATCCTCGGCCGGTACCGACAAGGCCAACGCCATCATCAACTGCCACCTGATCGGCGGTCGCATCGGCAAGGCGGGCATGGGCCCGTTTTCGATCACCGGCCAGCCGAACGCCATGGGCGGGCGCGAAGTGGGCGGCCTGGCCAACCTGCTGGCCGCGCACATGGACCTGGACCAGCCGGTCCACCGCGATCTGGTACAAACCTTCTGGAAATCGCCGCGCATGGCCGATCAGCAGGGCCTGAAAGCGCTCGACCTGTTCCAGGCCATCGAGGCAGGCAAGGTCAAGGCAGTATGGATCATCGCCACCAACCCTGTGGTCAGCCTGCCGGACGCCGACCAGGCCCGTCGTGCGCTGGCCAAGTGCGAACTGGTGGTTGCCAGCGACATCATCCAGGACACCGACACCAATGCCTGCGCCCACGTGCTGCTGCCGGCGCTGGGCTGGGGCGAGAAGGACGGCACCGTCACTAATTCCGAGCGCCGCATCTCGCGCCAGCGCGCCTTCCTGCCGGCGCCGGGGGAAGCGCTGGCCGACTGGAAGATCCTGTCGCTGTTCGCGCAGCGCATGGGCTACAGCGGTTTCGATTACGCCGGCGTGCATAGCGTGTTCGACGAGCACGCGCGCCTGAGCGGCTACCGCAACACGCCCGGCGACGTGCCGCGCATCTTCGACATGTCCGGCCTGGCCGGCCTGAAGCAGCGCCAGTACGACGACCTGGAACCGACCCAATGGCCAGTGCGCCGCAACGCCGTCGGCCAGACCGACATCGATGCGCGCCTGTTCGCCAACGGCCGCTACGCCCACAGCGACGGCAAGGCGCGCTTCGTCGCCACCGTGCCGCGCGCCCCGGTCAACGCTGTCAGTGAAGACTACCCTTTGATGCTCAACACCGGCCGCGTGCGCGACCAGTGGCACACCATGACCCGCACCGGCCGTTCCGCCAGGCTGGCCGAGCACATCGCCGAATCCTTCGTCGACATGCACCCGCAGGACGCGCTGCTGCACGGGGTGCGCGAGGGCGAGCTGGCGCGCATCAACACCGCATGGGGCGCGATGGTGGCGCGGGTCCGGCACGGCGGCGGCATTCCGCGCGGCAGCGTGTTCGTGCCTATCCATTGGTCCGGCCAGAGCGCATCCGACGCCCGCGTCGGCGCGCTGGTCAATCCAGTGGTCGATCCGCTGTCGGGTGAGCCGGAATTCAAGCACACGCCGGTGCGCATCGAGCAGTTCCGCGTGCAGTGGCACGGCTTCGTCCTGAGCCGCACCGAAGTCGGCCTGGACAGCGTGGCCCACTGGACCCGCATCCAGGGCCGCGATTTTGCCCGCTACGAACTGGCCGGCCGCAATACGATCAAGGATTACAGCGCCTGGGCGCGCGAGCTGCTGGGCGTTGCCGACGCCAATGCCGATTGGCTGGAATACGAAGACCGCAGCGCCGGCGTGTACCGCGCCGTGCACGTGGTGGACGAGCGCATCGCCCAATGCATCTTCCTGTCACCGCGCCAGGACATGCCTTCGCGTGCCTGGCTGGCCAGCCTGTTCGCCAAGGAGCAGTTGAGCGACATCGACCGCGCCGGCCTGCTCGCCGGTGTGCCGGCGGAGAAGGGCGCTGATACCGGGCCGACCGTCTGCTCCTGTTTCGGCGTGGGCCGCAACACCATCTGCGATGCGATCCGCATCCAGGCGCTGGAAACCGTGCCGCAGGTGACGGCTTGCCTGAAGGCTGGCGGCAATTGCGGCTCCTGCGTGCCGGAGATCAAAAAACTGCTGGTAGAGACCCGCGTGGCGTTGCAGGAGGCCGGTAGCGCCTGATCTGCCACGCCTGTATGCGGAAGGAAGCTGGATATCTTTGTTTGCAATATGGTAAATTAAGCAATCGGTCGCAAGATCATCCGGATTCACTGTACATCATGGCTATCCGAGAAAACTTCACTGACGCTGACATGGACCAGTGGCTCAACGATAAGCGAGTCACGGAAATCGAATGCCTGGTGCCCGACCTGACGGGCGTGGCGCGCGGGAAGATCCTCCCGCGCGCCAAATTCACGCAAGACCGTGGCATGCGCATCCCGGAAGCGGTGCTGGGCATGACCGTCACCGGCAATTACCCGACCGAGGATGCGGCCTACGACCGCGCCATCTCCAGCACCGATCGCGACATGATACTGCGCGCGGACCCGACCACCATCACCAGCGTCCCCTGGGCCACCGATCCGACTGCACAAGTGATCCATGACTGCTATTTTTCCGACGGCGCGCTGGTCGATTTTGCGCCGCGCTCCGTGCTGCGCCGCGTGCTCAAGCTGTATGCGGAGCGGGGCTGGAAACCCGTGGTGGCACCGGAAATCGAGTTCTACCTGACCGAGAAAAACACCGACCCCGACCTGCCATTGAAGCCGCCGATCGGCCGCAGCGGCCGCGCCGAAACCAGCCGCCAGGTCTATAGCATCGACGCCGTCAACGAGTTCGATCCGCTGTTCGAGGACATCTACGACTACTGCGACACGATGAATCTGGATGTGGACACCTTGATCCACGAAACCGGTGCCGGACAAATGGGCCTGAACTTCCAGCACGGCGACGCGCTGGCGGCGGCCGACAAGGTGTTCTACTTCAAACGCACGCTGCGCGAGGCGGCGCTGAAGCACGACATGTACGCCACCTTCATGGCCAAGCCGCTGGCCGGCGAGCCCGGATCGGCGATGCATGTCCACCAGAGCGTCAGCGACGCGGCCAGCGGCCGTAACATCTTCAGCGCGGAAGACGGCTCGCCGTCGCCCATCTTCAAGCACTATATCGGCGGCCTGCAGCGCTACATGCCGTCGGCGATGGCGATCGTCGCGCCGTATGTGAATTCCTACCGCCGCATCGTGCGCCACACGGCCGCGCCGATCAACATCCA